>Ga0272446_1000377_pt1 | contig 70610 bp, 54 predicted proteins | sample YNPCB0061_FD_194587 | JGI IMG/M metagenome (GOLD analysis project Ga0272446, IMG submission 194587) | Hot spring microbial mat communities from Yellowstone National Park, WY, United States - YNP-CB-006-1 | ecosystem: Environmental > Aquatic > Thermal springs > Hot (42-90C) > Sediment | place... | reverse complement strand
CAAAAAAGCAAAACGCCTACCTGACCAGTTACAAAAAATAATAATTGTACATCTGTTTTTTCCTCCTCCAAAGCCCTCTTTGCTTGGATTTGCCAATATACTCATAAGATATGGGTAATGGATAGCGCACTGGGAGAGGGGTTCATGGCAGTGTGATGCGTGAACACGTAGTGTGCTGCTCACGATATGACGCTTACCGGGGAAGAAAAAGTTTAAGCTATCCATTTGAACTATCACGCCAGACATACAGTAATGGGGCGTTTGTCCGGTGAAACTGTCCACCGTACAAACGCCCCCGTGCGCGATATATGGGTTTTGGGTGGGTTTTAGCGCATCACAAACACCACAGGCAGACTCACCCAACAATCTATCGGGTGATTGGCTTGAATAGCAGGAGTGAACTTAGACTCCATTACTGCCTTGACTGCTGCTGCGTCTAAGAGTTCAGAATCGGAGTTTTCCACAATACATCGTTTTGGCAGACCAGTTTTCGACACCAGCACTCGTAATAACACTTTCCCCGAAATGTTTGCCCGTCGCGCCACTTCGGGGTACACAACTTTGGATTGAAGTTCTTTTATATCAATAAATGGCTCTTTATCAACGGCGATAAATTCGTAAGCATCAGGCTCGGCTTCAGCGTGAACCTCCACCTCAATATGCTCCGTAGCCAGTCCCAAAAATCCTGCATCGTTGCCATCGCCACCTTTAGAACTTGCTCGCGACACTTCTTGCACGTTGGCAAAGTCTTTCATGTCTGGGGTAATGAGTGCGTCTGGCACGGGCACAGGTGTTCCTGCACGTGCCGCAGGACCGGAACTTATGGCACTTGGTGGCGGTGGTGGCGGTGGCAGAGCATCGCTTGCTTGCGAAGGCGGTGGCGGTAAATTCGATAATCGAACTTTTGTTACTCCCGCAGTGCGTGTACGCTCGGCTTCTAATTTCATCGTGAACCAAACGTGGTGTACGACCAACGTCGAGGCCAACCCTGTAAGTGCCAGAGTAAACCCTATGGTTGTAGAGCGTTTGTGAAAGTGTTGGAGTTGTTTGAAGCCGTAAGGCCACCATCCCGAAGTTTTTGTGGGCTGTGGATGTGGTTGTTCGGATGCTGCTTGCGATGGCGGCATCTGCACGGTTGGCACTTGAGGCACGATAACCCCCGATTCTTTGACCAGCGTTGCCATAATCGTTCCCCTGATTATGTAGAGTGGCAAAAAATATTGGAGGCGTTCGCGTTGTTGAGAGACAGGCTGCGCTTTTCGGACAAACCTGTCTTATTGAAAAACTACGAAAACTTTTATTCAATAGCAACAACAATCGTAGTTTTTTGCTCTTGGGCGTAACAGCGTAACAATATTCAGAGGGCGAGAAAATTGCGGTAGATTTGCTCGCCGACAGCCCCACTTTTTTCGGGATGAAATTGTACAGCGTAAAAATTGCCGTTGTGCAGCGCGGCACTAAACGGCGCAATGTAGGTGGTGGTGGCTATGGTATAGGGCGATAATACCGCATGATAGCTATGCACATAATACACAAACGGTTCGGCATCCAGACCGTCAAAAAGCGGCGACCGTAGTGCATCAATGGTGTTCCAACCCATATGCGGCACTTTATAGCGGCGGCTGATGTCGTTCGGTGGTGGAACAAATCGTTGGACGCGCACGGGAAACACACCCATACACTCTGTATCGTTTTCTTCGGAATACTCGCAAAGCAGTTGCATTCCTACGCACACGCCCAAAACAGGCTGTGTGAGGCTTTTGATAAGTTCTGCCAAGCCACGTTCGCGCAAATATGTCATGGCTGAACGTGCTTCGCCCACACCCGGAAAAATCACTTTGTCCGCAGAACGCAATATATCGGGATTGTCGGTGAGTATTGGCTCAACACCAATGCGATGCAGTGCGTTCATCACTGAATGCACATTCCCAGCGTTGTATTTGACAATGGCGACGTTCATAGTTCATAGACTTTAGGCTCTGAAAACCACCCTGCTTCAGTGGTTGGTACTTGACGTACTTGACACAGTGTTTTGATAGTGTGCGTCTAATGTTCGCCAGTATGGTATGTTCACGATGTGGCAGCCTTTGCGAGGCAAACGCTTACTGTGTCTTGGCAGAACATGTCGCAAAAAAGCGTTGTATCGTTTCCACAACACGCCCAATCTGTCCTTCGTTCATACCCGGATACAAAGGAATGGACAGTACCGTTTGGGCAAGTTCTTCAGCAAGGGGAAATTCGCCACGTTTCCAGTGGTGGTCTTGGTAGGCTTGTTGCAAGTGTGGCGGCACTGGGTAATGAATCATTGTGCCAATGCCATTAGCGTTCAAATAGTCTTGCAGTGCATCGCGGTAACGCGAGCGAATAACGTACAAATGATACACCGATGTTGCCCCGTCCGCCACAGCAGGCACAATCACATCGCCCACACCGTGCAGTGCTGTGTCATACAGGCGTGCCAAACGCTGGCGTTCGACGGTTTGCTCGGTAAGCCTACGCAACTTGACACGCAAAAAGGCGGCTTGGAGTTCATCCAGACGGGAGTTAAAACCGCGTACCTCGTTGTAATACTTTTTGTGCGAACCGTAGTTCCGCCACGACAGTACCGAACGTCGGTAGTGTTCGTCGTTTGTTGTTACCGCGCCTGCGTCGCCCAACGCCCCCAAATTTTTTCCCGGATAAAAACTTGTGCCATTGATTGCTCCAAAACTGCCCGTGAGTTTGCCATTGTACCGCGCTCCTTGTGCTTGGGCGTTGTCTTCTACCACGTACAAATCGTGCTTATGGGCAATCGCCATAATAGCATCCATTTCGCAGGCTTGACCGTACAAATGCACAGGCATAATTGCTTTGGTGCGTGGCGTAAGAGCGGCCTCAATACACTCAGGATTGATGTTGTAGCTGTGTTCGCGCGGTTCGACCAGCACGGGTTTCGCCCCAACAAATGAAGCAGCCAGCAGTGTGGCAATGTAGGTGTTGGAGGGAATGATGATTTCATCGCCCGCGCCAATGTTCAGCACTTTCAACGCAATGTGCAGAGCATCCAAGCCATTGCCCACGCCAACGGCATAGTTCACACCTGAAAATGCAGCGTATTCTTGCTCAAATGCAGCTACTTGGCTGCCCAAAATCACCCAGCCGCTTTCCAACACTTCATCCAGAGCGGCATGAAACTCTGAGGCAAGTGCACCATTAAGCGAGCGCAAGTCCAAAAATGGGATTGGTGTGGTGGTTGAAGGGTTTGTGATACTTGTCATGATATGTCAGCAAAATGTCAGCAAATGGATAGGTGAATGTACAACAGAGCCTGTGCAACGTCTCGTGTTAGCGGCGAAAGCCATATTTTGCCGCCACAAACTCGCGGTATTCGCGGTAATAATCGTCTTCGGTGTATGCGTTCGATGCCAACACAAACAGCACCGCTCCCGAAGAAAAATTGACCAATTCCCGCCAAATCATCGTCGGAATGTACAAGCCAAAATATGGACGGTCGAGTGTGACCGTTTTGCGGCGGTGACCGTCGTCCAGCACCACATCAAAACTGCCCGAAATTGCCACAATGAGTTGTTGTAGGGCTTTATGGGCATGTCCTCCGCGCTCAACGCCACCCGGAACGTCGTACAAATAGTACGTGCGTTCGATGGTAAACGGAATGTGACTCATGCTCTCAACAAACGACAAGCTACCCCTCAAGTCTTCGCCAATTTTGGGTAAATTCATAATCGAGCAGTCATGAATGGTCGTAGTCAGTATCTGCGGCATTGTGGTCATGGCAGAATCCGTTGGATACACAAGTAATACACGAGTTCATTTTTTCAAGCCCAACAGCAAAAACAACAAGGGACGCAAAATCCGCCACCAGTCAATAATCGGGCGAATGTGTGAGTATTTTTTGCCTTGACGATTAACAATAACGCCTTTTTTGTCTTCGGGGTACACCTTTGAAGTAGCAACTTCGCAAAACCGAATACGCGATGATTTCAACACTTTGTAGTGCAAATACGTTTCCAATTCGTAAGTGTCCAACCAATCTTGATGAATATTTATGTCGGGGTCGTCAAAAATCGACAGTCTATATGCCCGAAACCCTTCAAGAGCATCAGTACATTTTTTCCGCGTGAGCAGCGTGAACATGAGCGCGTGAACTTGCACCATGATAATGCGGAAGAGCGGCGTATTGTCGCGCCTGCGGTCTTCACGGCTTGCGCCTAAAAAGCGAGACCCTTGTACGTAGTCTGCCCTGTTATCTACCAGTGGTGCTATCAACGCGGGAATTTCGCGCGGATGATTTTTGTTGTTGCCCGGGATGATGACCAATGCTTGGAATCCGTGCTGTCTGGCGTAAGCAATAGAGTTTTTGATGGCTTTGCCAACGCCGTAGTTCCGTTCGGTGCGAATCACAGGGTAAGGATAGTCTGCTAAACAGTCATCAGAGCCGTCATGAGAGCCATCCACGTGAACCATGACGGCGTATTCATGCTCTTTGGGGAACTTCTCCATAGTCAGGCGTAGGTCTTCGCCATTGTTATAGGTCAGTACAGCTACAAGGCAGTCTTGGGCTTGTATTGCCGCGCTTGATGTTCTGTGGTTTGTTGTGCTCATTGATGCTGTGAATCAGTACGCGGAAACACCGTGTCCACGACAAAGTTAGGGCGTTTGCGTGAAGCATCCAACGTTCTCCACACATATTCACCAATAATACCCAGTGCCACCATTTGAAATGCTGACACAAATAGCAATACCACCATCAGCGACGACCAGCCTTCGACCACAGGAATCCAGCCTGTGAGCCGTCCAAACACCACAAACGCTGCATACAAAAATGCTGCGCTGCCCAAAAGCAATCCAATAGCGGAGATAGCCCGAATAGGCACGAACGAAAAAGCAATGAAGGAGTCTATCAGCAATTTGACTTTTTTGGATAGTGTCCAACGCGACACCCCTATTGTTCGTTCACGACGTTTATAGGGGATGTTGATGTAATCGTAGCCCAGCCACACCAGTAAATACAAAATGTGCGTGTTTTTTTCTCCCATACGAACAATTTCGTCCTTCAGGGCTTTGTCGAACAGCACTAAATCAAATCCGCCGTCGGGAACGTTTGTCAGGGCAAGGCGTTGAATCAATTTGTGAAAGGTATTAGCAAAAAAGCGTTGAACAAACGGTTCTTTTTCGCGCTCGGTGCGGTTAGCCAGCACCAGTTTGATGCCCTTGCGCCAGTATTCGTACATTTGCACGATGAGCTCCGGAGGGTCTTGCAAATCAGCCGCCAGCATAACGCAGCAATCGCCCGTTGCATGGTGCATACCGGCTAAAATGGCATTATGCGACCCCACGTTGGAGGCAAGTCTGATAGCTCGAACTTTGTGTGGGTGTTGCTCGTAAAACTGTGTAATAGCTTGAAATGTTGCGTCTTTTGAGCCATCATCCACCAGCACGTATTCAAAACGAGTGTCAGGCGGAAAGTTACGTTCATTTTCCAGCAGTGTGGCGGTGGTAATAGGAATGTTTTCCTCGTTGAAGTAGCAGGGGATAATGATTGACAGTGTTGGCATAATAGACTGGTGCTTATCGTGGTGCTATACAACCTGCAAAACGTCTCTCACAAATGCAATTTACGAAATTTGTGGCAGAATTGCTGTCAGGCAATGCGGTGCAGGCTGTGAAATTCTGCCATCAAGGAGTTTATCGGGCATCGAGGCTGTTGCGCAAAAGCGGCGAATCCACAGCTTCCAAAAACTGCCGATAATTGCGAATGTAGTCCGATTCGTCGTATTCTTCCGAAGCAAACACGGCGCAAATAGAACCCGCCGAAAAGTTGATTTCCGAAGCCCAAATCATGGGCGGAATGTGCAAACCACGATACGAGCGATTCAAGTGAATCGTGTCGCGATTTACGCCGTCGTCCACTGCTACATCGAATCCGCCCAGCATACAGACGATAAACTGATGGCAGCGTTTGTGTGCATGCGCTCCGCGGCTCTCGCCGCCCGGAATATCGTAGATATAAAACACTCGCTTGATGTCGAAGGGAATGTCTATACCGCCATTGAGCGGTGTAAGGTTGCCTTCGCGGTAGAAGATGCGCTGCAAATCGTAGATTTTGCAGTCTCGAACGGTGGTGCGAACCTGAGAGCTGTTCATATCAAGCATCAAGCAAGAGAGTCATTACAAACGTTTTATCAAGTGTGCCGTCAGCACGTTTGCCACAAGCAAAATGCCGTTGGTGGCAAAAGCAATCACTGCCAGTGTTTGCCGCTCAAGTGAGAGATTGGAGAAACCGCCCAGCCCCCAACGAAGAACAATCGCCGCCAACAAGCCCACACTCAGCGCACCCAGCCAAAACGAAAACCAAAACAATCGGTCTTCTTGCCAATTGTTCAGTGCTGAATACAGCCGTACCGTTGAAGGATGCTTGGCAGCAATGAACAAGCCCACCGACCACAACGCAAACCCAAAAATACTGCCCAATAGCCCAAACATCATCGAATGAATACCAAAAACTGTAAATGCTCCAACAGTCATAGGACCGAACAGCAAGCCAATAAGTATCACCAGCCATCCTACAATCCATAAACTTGTCCCGACGTAGTTGAAAAATTCTGGTGATTCGAGCAAAATTTGCAACAAATGGCGCATGCCGTCGCGCCACGTGCGAAGATGTGGTGTTCTACCGGGCTTGTCGGGGTACAGCGATGCAGGCACTTCCGTAATTTTTGCACCCGATTTCATTACTTTGACTATCATTTCCGACGCAAACTCCATACCCGGACTGTGTACACCCCATGACATAAACGCATCCTTGCGGAAACAGCGAAATCCAGAGTTACAATCGGTCAGGCGGTAATCACCTTTGGCATACAGGAGATTGATGATGAAGCTGAGAACGGGTGTTCCCACATACCGATGCAGCAAAGGCATTGCGCCGTCGTGGATAGTGCCGTCCAAGCGTGAGCCAAGCACAATGTCGTATCCCTCGTCGAGTTTGGCAATCAAGCGTGGAGCTTCTAAAAAATCGTAGGTGTCGTCGGCATCGGCAAAAATAATCGCCTCGGTATCAGCAGCGTAAATGCCGCACTGCAACGCCGCTCCATATCCACGCTGCGGGCAGTGAACCACTCGTGCGCCAAAACTTTCGGCTACGGCTACGGAATTATCTGTGCTGCCATTGTCCGACACAATAAGTTCTGTTCGGCGGTCTCGGAGTTCGTTTTCCCGCACAGCGTTGATTTTCTTGAGTACATAAGGCAGGACGTGTTCCTCGTTCAAGCAAGGAATAACAAAGGTGACAGAGTGTTTATGCAACGGTTTGTGTAACGGTTTGTGCGACGAGGTATGCAAAGTTGTGTGCAAAAGAGTCCAACAATAAGTCCGAAAATAGTCTGCACGCACAGCGAGACGGCGTGTCCCTCCGCAGAGGCTCTCTTTTGTGCAAAGACCTTCAGCAAAGACATGCAAAGAAAACGAAGGCAGTCAAGTTGAAGCTGCCAGTGTGGATACAACAAACAATGTTACAGCAATGTTTGGCTTCATGGCTGTTGCGCTCTACGCTCAGAACCATACAGTGTTATTGCCGCGAACAACGCCATTGCAGCATGCAAAACCGCAAAAACGGACGCTTTGTCAGAGTTTGAGCCGATAATCGTTGTGAGATGATGCAGCGAGCCAGCAACCACACAGAGTCCCACCACCACAGCAACAGTAGTGCGTATGTGCTGAACTGCACCTACCTGACGCAAAATTACAGCAAAAACTATTATCAGTGCAAGAAAAGCGTGCGAAACGTATCGTGTTACACCCGTCATGTATTCCTCTGGTCCGCCCAGCAGCGCGAACCCATACAGTGCAGCGAACACGAGCAAAGCAAGCCACATCTCACGCGGCAGATTCTGTACAAACGCTGTAAATGTTGTAAACGCTCCTCGTTTTGCTAAGAAGAGGGCAAAGGTTATGAACACAGGAAACACAAGGCAGATATTCATACGAACCATGTACTCAGCAAGCATAGTCGCCTTGTGGGGCGCATCAGAACCAAGCCATAGGAAGATTCCTGTCAGGGCTTTGGCTTCCATGCTGGTTTTTTGGCTAAAGGGCGCAACAATACTGCTTATCATACTGTATGGCACCATCACTGCTGCCAGATATGCCATGCTCCACAAGCCGCGTTGTACTGTTGAACGTTCTTTCCATCCATTGCCCACCCACAACCACAGCAGCACCGCAGGCAGAAAAACGAGGGCATTTTGTCTGCCAATCGCTGCCACGATACCGCCTGCCAAAACTACCACTGGCTGGACGCGGAGCAGTCCCAGAAGCACTGATGCCAAACCCAACACAAAAACCATATCTGCCACCATAGCAGGCACAGCAAGATAATACCGAAATGTGTAAGGATTGAGAACCACCAGAGCCATACACAAAGTGTACTGTGCGTCATGAAGTCCAATATGCTGTAAGAGCCGATGCACTACCGCTACTATTGCTGCGCACACCAGCACTGTAAGCAGCAAAAACATCCGTTCTTCGCTGATGCCGATGCCGTGCGCTACCGTGCCTACTATCCAGGAAGGCACAAGGCGCATAGTGTGATTCTGAGCAAACATTTCGGAAGGCAATGCTGGTGCGGCTTTGGCGATTGCCATGTAGCTTATGGTATCGGCAGCTTTGGCGATGTCAAGACCCTCTTGAAACGAAAGCCACCGGTTGGTTACAAGAAGTATCGTACACAGCAGCAGCGTACTTACCAGACGAGTATTCATCAGCGATTACAAGAAAAGTGGCGTATCAATCAAAGCGGGCATGATAATGCTTGGAGGCTGGATGGATTTCTTGAAGCAATCACCCCAAGAGCAGCCACGTCATTACCAACAAAATTCCAAGAACCATCACAAGGGCATAGTTTTGCACAATGCCTGTTTGGAGTGTGCGAATGGCAGTGGAAAGCGCACCAATACTTGTAGCAGAACCATTGACAGCACCATCAACAACACGATTTTCCACACCTTTCCACAAAACAATTGTGGATAACTTTGCCAACAGCCCGAACACTACGCCGTAGTAAAATTCATCAAGAAAGTATTTCCGCCAGAGCAGATTGTACAGGCTGTTGAATTGTTCGGCGAGTTTGGCAGGGCGTTCGGAAGCTGTTTTGTACAGCGATGTAGCAAACACAATACCTGCAAGTGCTACTGCAAGCGACACCAGCATCAGCACATACTCAATAGCATGAATTTCGCCGCCGCTTGTGTAGCCCAACGTAGCGTTTGCCCCCGCAAGCACGGGTTCAAGCCAGTGTTCAATCCAATTCCCGATGTGCAACGGATGTCCCAGTGCATGAGGAACACCCAGAAAGCCGCCCACAATCGACAGCGCAGCCAGAACAATTAGCGGAATCGTCATGGTTGCTGGTGATTCGTGTGGATGAACGTGTGCCGCGTCAAAACGCTCCTCGCCGCTAAAGGTGAGATGTACCAAACGGAACATATAAAACGCTGTGCAGAACGCTGCCACCACGAGCAATGCCCAGAGTACGGGCGAGCCTTTGGAGAACACATTCCACAGAATTTCATCTTTCGAGAAAAAGCCTGCAAACGGCGCAATACCTGCTATGGCGATGGAAGCTATCAAAAACGTCCGATAGGTAATGGGCATGTACGTTTTTAACCCGCCCATCTTTTGGATGTCCTGCTCTTCGTGCATACCGTGAATGACTGAACCCGAACCCAAAAAGAGGCAGGCTTTGAAAAAAGCGTGAGTAACCACGTGGAAAACTGCTGCCGTATATGCCCCAACGCCCAATGCTGCAAACATAAACCCGAGCTGGCTAACGGTAGAATATGCCAGTACTTTTTTGATGTCATTTTGCACCAATCCCATCGTTGCAGCCAGCAACGCCGTCGCAACACCAACCACCGCAACCACGTTCATTGCCGAAGGCGATAATGCAAAAAGAGGTGCGGTGCGAGCAATCAAAAAAATGCCCGATGTAACCATTGTTGCGGCATGGATAAGAGCAGAAACAGGGGTTGGACCTGCCATAGCATCGGGCAACCACACAAACAGAGGAATTTGTGCGGATTTCCCTGTGCAACCCAAAAAAAGCAACAATGCCACCGCAGTCATAATGCCCGTGCTGAATGCTGAACCATTGGGAAATGCACCACGTTGGGCGGCATCAAGCGCAAGCGTGTTTACGTCGTCATAACGCAGTGTACCAAACATTGTGTAGAGCATAAACATTGCCAGAAGCATCCCAAAGTCGCCCACGCGGTTAAACACGAAGGCTTTGCGGGCTGCATCGCCTGTCCAGAGAATGTTCACGCCCTCAAATTTGCGGTCATACCAAAAGCCAATAAGCAGATATGAAGCCAATCCCACGCCTTCCCAGCCCAAAAACGTTACCACGTAGTTGTCTGCCAACACAAGGTTCAGCATCATAAAAATAAACAGATTCAAATACGTGAAAAAGCGGAAGAAACTGGGGTCGCCGTGCATGTAGCCGATGGAATAGACGTGAATCAACAATCCCACACCCGTTACCACCAGCGCAAAAAGCAGCGAAAGTTGGTCTATTTTGTAAGCAAAGTCTATGGAGAAGTTTCCTGCTTGTATCCACGAAAACACCGATACACTTTGCGGTGCGAGCGCACCACCCGACATTTGAGCAAACAGCACACACGCAGCCACAAACGCTCCGCCAACAACCCCACTACCTATGATGCCGATAAGGGTTTCGCCACTGTCAAAGTACGCCAGTTGCTTGCCGAACAAGCCCAACAAAACAAATCCGACAAGCGGAAGAATCGGAATAAGCAGAACCAGTGTTTCCATGTAAGTATTGTGTTGAAAAATGTACGAGAGTATGACGTGAATTGTCTCATCTAAGAACTTGTCGTCGTGTCACCACCAGCATTACTACCAGAGCCTTCATATACAAAATACCCGTGCTTCAAGGCGTTGTAAGCGTTGCTCAACGTTGCTTTCAAGTGTGTGCGAAAGTGTACTTACTGCATTTGCAAGTCTGCTGATTTCTGATGAGTTTTTTGCCAAATGTTTTTCTGTGCGAAGCAGCCGTTCGTTTGTCTGCCGATGTTCATGTCCTAAACGTTCAAGGCGTTCATTCGTTATACGTTGCTCACTTTTCAAACCTTGAAGTTCTGTGATGATAGCGTCCTGTTTGTGCACCATTTCGGCAAGCAGTTCAATAATGCGGGAATCGTTATTCATAATCCTGTTGTCAATATCTATTGTGAATGACCTGCATTGTTACGGCATGAACGCGGAAATGTACAAAAAAAATCGCACATAGAGCATTGAACGGCGGCGACGTTCAAGGTTTTTTCTTTGAAGACCTGATGATGCCCGAGGTTCTGTGCTATGAAGCGTGCTATTGCACAGTGCGAAAATGCCGCAGCGTGTATAAAAATTGTTGTGGCGGGTCGTTGGCACCACCAATACCTCGTTTGAGTAGCTGGCTTTTGAACCACACATCAAATGTACTTTGTTCTTGCAAGCACTGTTCGGCAATAAGACGAAACCCCGCGTGTTCCAATGCTTGAGCAAGCACCTGTGCGTTGTGCGGGTATCGGTTGCGTTGTACAATCCATACGTCGGTGCATCCTTGCCGAAGGCACTGTTGTATGCGCTGCTGGGCAGAATCAAGCGGTAGTGCTGGCGCGACATCGGTTTCTGGCTCAAAAAACGTATATGCTTCGGGCAGCGCGTGTTGAACGGCGGTGGTCGCGCCCTTTGCAATGCCCATGCCGAGCGGACCGTAAAAATAGCCGAACGAATGTGCAACAGCCGAACGTTCAGCAGGCGACGATTGACGCACGAAGGCGGCAATTTCCCGCAATGGTGGTGTGTGTTGAACAGCCGGAAGATTCAAATGCCACACCGCAATAGCATAGCAGTTGCATGCTACCATCATTGCTACAAGGACTGCCTGTACACGCTCGCTTTGAAAGCGCGTAACGGCTGTGCCCACGATGAGCCAAAAGAGTGGTGCAAGGTAGGAGACTTTTTGCAGCGCAGGATACAAAAATACTGTCTCGGCAGGATACATTTTTGCCACCACTACTGGCACAATACCAAAGGGAACGCACACTATCCACAGGTGTATCGTACTGAAGAGAATTGTCCGATGAGCCGACTTCCACAATAACAAACAAAACATAGCCACCGAAGGCACAAATGCCCAGAACCACCACACAGGCACAACAAAGCCATTGACCAGACCGTACAGCAATGCCGCAAAAAATGCGGGCGCAGCACTGAGTTGATTCGACTGACCAGCCGAAAGGTCTATGGTAGTGTATGCCAGCACAATCCAGTACACCAACGGGGCAATCAACACCAACACAACGACTTGCGCCGCAGCCCAGTGAATAATCTTGTTGCGATGCGTACTCCAGCGTGTGCCAAAGGTAAACACAAAATGCAGTGCTGTGCTTACAGCAAGCACAGCAGCAGGCAAGTAGTGGATGAAGAATAATGCCGCTAATGCGGGGGCGTACCACCACATCCAACGATGAGTGTCTTCGTCTGCATGTGCTTTGGGTGATGATGCCTCGCCAACGAAGCGTAGATAGCAGTACACGCCAAACAAGCCCAAAGCCATGGTCACGGATTGATATCGTGCAATGGTGGCACTCATCCACACAATTGGCGTGGTGGCGGCAAGCATAAAACCATACAGACGCGTTTGGTTGATGGCTCGCGGGAAACCTTGAAGAACAACGCTTGATAATAGCCACAGTATCCACAGACTGGGTACTGTCCAGAACAAACCGAATGCTCGTAACGCGAGGTCGCTGTATCCAAACATCTTGCCCCAACCGTGCATAAGCAACGCACATCCAGGGGGGTTGTTTTCACGAGGCGAAAGATAAAGTGAGGTAATCACGTGAACGGGCTGCTGTGCCGCCCACACAATCGAGAATTCGTCAGCTGCCACGGAACGGCGGTGGAGTGTCAGTACGGTAAACAATGCAAGGGCAGCGAGAATGCCTACCACAGCCCAACGAAGCGTTTGAGTGGTCATGTACAGCAGCGGAAAATAATCGGAATACACATTGGCTGCATGATTGTTGTTCACGCAAGCGATAGAAGTGCAATAAGAGTGTAATAAAAATGCCGCCAAACAGCACAAGTGCAAAAAGGTTTGGCGGCAGTATGTTGGTAAGTGGTTGCTACAACTGTTACAATACTTCTGTCACAAAACTTCGGCTTGTTGCATCATGCGCTCAATCGGTAGCTCGATGCTTTGAAAGCGAATGTTGAGCTTCTCATCGATAATCATCATTGCATTACGTTCCACTTTCATCCAGTCCGAACGTCGCACAGTAAAGGGCTCGGAGGCAAGAACAATGCAAGTTGGATGGCTGTCGGACTGTATCATGCGGCAATCGCCGTCAGAGCAGTCATACTTTTTACCGTACATGTAATACAACGACGACGGCTGCACAAGGGGATTGGTCGTATAGCGCGTGGCAACGATGCTTTTGCCGTTGGTAACACACAGATTCAGATAGGCGTGCTTTGTAAGCTTATTCTCTTGATGCAGGTCAGCAAAATCATCAAGCATTTTATTCATGGCGTACACCATGTCATCGGTAGTAATATCGCCATTGGGGTCGTCTATGTGGTTCAAAAAGAGACCAAACAGATGCTCAGAATCCGTTGAACCCATGACTGCTTCATATGCCACATCGTTCAAGCGGCGCAAAATTGGGCGGCGAATCTTGTTAAACTCGCCTACCATACCGTTGTGCATGAACATCAGTTTACCGCACTGAAACGGGTGCGAGTTGCCCTCTTCCACCAGCGAACCCGGAGAAGCTGCCCGCACGTGCGCGAAAATAAGCGGCGATAACACTTTTTTAGCAAGACTTTTGAGGTTCATGTCACTCCACGCTGGCTTCACACTACGGAACACGCATGGCGTTTCATCGAGTTCGGGGATATACCAGCCAATCCCAAAACCGTCCCCATTTACTGCCACAGACATTTCTTCCGCCTGCATACTTTGGGCAACGATAAGCGAAAATTTGGGCTTGTACAGCAAATCTTCTGCTAATACTGGCGGACCAATGTATGCCAAAAATCTACACATAATGGCTTCCTCGAAAAATCATCAAAAAGAGTTCAATTGCGTACTTCTACCTGCGAAATACATTATCGACTGAACGTTAGAGACGAGCGGCACAAGCGAACACTAATAGCAGCCTGCGTGATAGCTTGTGGGCGACAACCACAGTGAATTGTGCCTAAGCTGGTGTTGGGCGGCGTGTTGCGACAATGTAAACATCGCTGCCTGTTTGCGAAACACTTTTGACATCGAATTTTTTCGCCATCTGCAACGACGGTGTTGAAAGCGAAGAAAATGTGTGCAAGCCGCTTCCCATAGCGATTGGGGCAATAAACACGTGCATTTCATCTATCAAATTTTCTTGGGCAAAAGACGAATACACTCGCGCACCGCCTTCTACCAGCACCGAAGTAATGTTGACGGATACCAGTTGCTCCAAAATCGCCCGCAAACTCAAGTAATCCCCTGTTCCCGCGCCCGCAGGAATAACGTTTACACCGCTGACCTTCAGGGCTTGTGCTTTGGGCTTAGACAGAACCGTAGGTCGGCAGAAAACAAGAGTGTTCTGGCGGTCATGGGCTGAGTACACTTTGGATTTTAACGATACCGATAAATCAGAGTCCAAGATAATCCGTTTAGGATTGCGCCCTTCTGCCAGCCGCACGGTGAGTTCAGGGTCGTCTTTTTCTGCTGTTACCCCACCAACAAGAATCGCATCAACCTCGGCACGAAGTTTGTGGCTGACGGCACGACTTTCTTCGCCAGTAATCCATTTTGATTGCCCATAGACTGTTGCAATGCAGCCATCGAGCGACTGCCCAACCTTCACAATAACATATGGCTGCCCAGTGGTGATGTGCTTGACAAAAAAGCGATTGACCCACTGACATTCATTTTCCATTATGCCCGTTGTAACCTGAATACCTGCGTCCTGAAGCTTCTGGATACCTTTGCCGGAGACCTCAGGATTGGGGTCTATCATCCCGACAACAACACGAGCAATGTTCTTCTCAATAATCAGGTCTGTACATGGGGGGGTCTTTCCAAAGTGTCCGCATGGCTCAAGATTAACGACTAACGTAGCACCAGCAACATCCCTTGAAGCACTCCGAAGAGCTTCGACCTCCGCGTGAGGTCCTCCATATTCTTTATGCCAGCCTTCGCCAATAATTTCTCCATTCTGAAGCAATACACAGCCCACACGAGGGTTAGGACTCACTCTGCCCGTGCCACGTTGGGCAAGTTCGAGTGCGCGTTGCATTGCTTGTTCATCCGTTACCATTGGAACTCCGTTCTATAGAGAATGTTTCAAGGAAAGCAGGCAGCTTCTGTGTTAGAAGGTTTTTTGTCTGTGTGTACGTGCTATCGGACGATATGATGTCCGTTCGATACGCAGAAATAGAAAATTACAAACGCTCGCAGACTTTTCCCACAGAAAAAGTATTGCGTTCTCGTTCAAGCACAAGCAGTGCTACGTTATCGTGTTATCGTAAAGCCAACCTCGCCTTTGTGAGCAGCCTTTTGCCAGCTTTCAAGGAGTTTTTTGCGTTCAGCGAGCAGCTTTTCTGCATCGGGCAAGCTCATAACCAGTCCTTCGAGGTGCTGGAGGTATCCCTCACGGAACAGGGAGCGCACTTCTGCCAAGTACGGATGAATTTTTGCAAAGACCGCGATATGCTCGGTGTTGGCATCAAGAAACATTTGCCGCTCAATACCGCCGTTGAGAACCAATGAAGCAGCCATATCCCAGTAGCTCGTGACCATGCGATAATATCTGCTTGCTTCAAAGCTTTCCATCAGTAAATTCACAATGTCTTGTGCGCTTTTGGGTTGGAATTTTGTTGCATACCATTCACGTGCTGAACGCATTTCGGGGTCGCGGCGCAGTTCGTAGAGCTTTAGGATTGTGCTTGCGCTTTCAGTTTTGCTTGCTGACATATCGGTTTTTCCTTTGGAGTTTGGTGTGAAAAGAATATGGAGAATACTATGCCGTTGGCTGCTGTTGTGCGGTGGTAGGCTGTCGAAGTTGTTTGCCTTTAGACCGCACTATGGGCATCAGTGTCCATTGCAGAAGTTTGTGTTTGTGCTTGCTGGACAATTTCTGTTATGGTGCGTTCGGGCAGCGCATCGGTGAGGGTGTTTTTTGTTCCAGTGCTTGCATTGGCGGCGGCATCTTTGGCAGTTTGGATTGCCTCAAGGATGTCGGCACGGTCTTCCATAAGTTCTTCGAGTTCGCGGGGTTTGGGCAGTTCTTCTAAGTTGTGCAAGCCGAACAGTTTCAAAAACTCGTCGGTTGTGCCGTATAGCAAGGGTTTGCCAACAGCTTCGCTGCGCCCAACGATGGTTACAAGGTTTTTCTCCAAAAGTTTGTTGATGATTTCACCCGAATTCACGCCGCGAATGACTTCTAATTCTGGTTTGGATATGGGCTGTCTGTATGCCACGATTGCTAAGGTCTCCAATGCCGCTTGCGAAAGACGTTTTTTGGACTTTGACTTAACAAGCCGTGCAAGCAATTCGCCATGCCGGGCAGTAGTGGCAAATTGATAACCTATCTGACCACCGTTGGCAACCTGAACAAGGCGAAATGCTCGTCCAGTGGCTTCTAAATCAGCGTTAAGTTCTTCAAGCAGGGCTTCCAGCAACTGTAGCCCTTCTTCTTTATTCAGCACGGGCGCGGCAAATTCGTGAATGTCGCGTTCTTGAGCGTGTTCGGCAAATCCTTCAGGTGGTTCGGCGTGCAGGGGTGTTACCTGAACAGCAGCATCGTTACTGCCGTCTTCGTTTCTCAAGACGGGTACATCGTGTTGGTGCAGTGTTCCGTTTTCAATGCTGCTGTGGTCAGTGCCATTACGGTAATGCGAGTGCTTTGCCGTACCGTTCGAGGTAGCCGTGTCAGCAGAACCGAGTTTGCCTTTGCTTTTGGGCTGTTCAGGCAGCGAGGGTTGAAGCAGTAAGTCAAAAAGTACCTGTATCGTGAGTGGTTCTTCGGAAGCGAAAATCAGTGCCTCCAGCGCGGCGCGTTGTTCGGCGCGTGAAAGGTCGAGAAACTGTGGTTGGGCTTGATGTTCCATAAGCGTACAAAGAGTACAAGAATATTGCGCTGAGAAGTCCTCGCCAAGATTTTTTAGCCTCAGGAATGGACAATTTCGCCAAAGAGTGTTGCCGACGTTGCTCGTTGGATGGCAACCGTAATGATATCGCCTACGACGTAGCCTGCAGTTTTGCCTGTGATTTCATCGGTCAAATGTGGGAAAATGACGACTTTGTTCGAGTCTGTGCGTCCTTGCCATTCTTTAGGATTGCGTTTGCTTGCTCCTTCGACCAACACACGTTCTGTGCTGCCGATAGCCTTTTGGTTAATTTCAAAGGCAATGCGTTGCTGTTGTTCGATGATTTCATTCAAACGGCGCGTTTTTACCTCATCGGGGACATCGTCTTCCATTTTCCATGCTTTGGTACGCTCACGGGGTGAATACTTAAACATATACGCGCCGTCGTAGCGTACTTCGCCCATAAGTTCGACGGTCATCCGATGGTCTTCTTCGGTTTCTGTGGGAAACCCTACGATAATGTCCGTCGATAAGGCGCATTGGGGCATGTACTCTTTGATTGTTCTCATGCGCTCAATGTAATGCTCCACCGTGTAATGGCGATTCATAAGTTTCAACACACGGTTCGAGCCTGATTGTACAGGCAGGTGAATATACTTACAGATGTTGTCGTGTTCTGCCATTGTTGCAATAAGTTTGTCGCTCATGTCGTAGGGATGTGAAGTCGTATAGCGAATACGCATCTGTGGTACTGCCCGTGCTGTGGCGGCGAGTAAGTCGGCAAAATCCGCGCCCTGACCGCTCGTATACTCTTCATCACGATAACTATTCACATTCTGTCCAAGGAGCGTCACTTCCTTAAACCCGTTGTCCCACAGGCGTTGTACTTCGTCAACAATGAGCTGTAAGCCTCGTGAACGCTCGCGTCCACGAGTAAATGGCACAACGCAAAACGTACAAAATTTATCGCAGCCACGCGAAATGGAAATCCACGCGCTGATGCCCTCGGTGCGAAGTGGCTCAATGTCGTCGTAGGTTTCCACGCGGCTGAGCTTGACGGCAATGCCTTTTTCCCCGTGAAATGCTTTGGCAACAAGTTGCGGCAAGGCGCGGTACTCATCGGGTCCGACAACCAAATCCACAATTTTTTTCTCTTCTACAAGCTGTGTTCGCATGCGTTCTGCCATACAGCCCAGCACGCCCACAACCAACTCATTGCGTTTTTTCTTGTAAAACTTCAGATGGTTGAGGCGTTCGTGAATTTTTCGTTCCGCGTTATCACGAATAGCGCACGTGTTCAGCAAAATCACGTCTGCGTCGTCGGGTTTGTCGGTAATGGCATAGCCGTTTTTGTGCATCACGCCCATCACAATTTCTGAGTCATTGATGTTCATTTGGCAGCCATAGGTTTCCACATAGAGTTTGCGTCCCGCAACGTGCTGGTAGCCTGCAAGGCTTGGCGTGGCACTCGGCGTAGTGCGCGAGGCGTGTTCGTTGTCGTGCATCGCAACGGTAGTGCGGGCTTCCAACACGGGCAATTTAAGCATCATACACCTGTTGAATTAAAGCATGAGAAAATGTTTCGTTGTGTACAGGCGAAATACAGTTCGCATGAATCAAGTCGCATCACGAAAAAAAATGCCCGTGAGTTAATCGTCACAGGCAAAAACAGCATCTGCTTTCAAGATTACAAATTTACGAGAAATTTAGCGTTGAGGCAAAACATTCATCCCGTTTCAGAAACGGCTTGTTGGTGACATTTGCGCTATTCTTTCACGCGAATTCGCTGACCAGCACTCATGGTATTCTGGCTCAAGCCTTTGTTCATACTCAACAACTGACTAACACTCAAGCCAAATTTTTTCGAGAGCGAGTACAGCGTGTCGCCTTTGCGAACAGTGTACAGCTTGCTTTCTGGCACAGACTCGGCAGATTTTTGTTCTTCGCGTTCTGTTCTGGAAGGTTCTTTGACGGATGTTGTGTGCGTTTCTTTGGCGTTGTTTCTTGTGTTATCACTGCCAAGCGTTGTGCTTGCTCCGCCGCCTTTGTCGCCGTCGCGGGGTCGGATATTGAGTTCCATGCCCACAGACAAATGACCGTTTTTGGTCGTAGGATTCCACTCTTGAACGTCGGCAACACTGACATTGTACGCACGAGCAATTTGGTGGAGTGTTTCACCTTTTTTGACGGTGTGCAGTATTGCTGTGTTGTTTGTTCGCGGTGCTGGCAGTACAGCGTTGTTGGTGTTCGGTGGTGTTTGTTCTTCCTCTTGGTCGCGTCGGCGTTCAGCAATGCCTGCGTTTGCCGGTGTGACGGGAATTTTCAGCACCTTGCCTACATAGATTTTATCCCGCGAGCGCATGCCTGTCAGCGTACGGATTTCATCCATCGAGACGCGGTAATCATCGGCAATTTGCGCCAGTGTTTCGCCCGATTGAACTTTGTGCACAAGCACCGAAGCCGAATGTTTCAAATTCTCGGCATTTTTTGCTAATTCCTTGTCGGTATCACGAAAACTTTTTGCCACATAGAGCGTGAGCTCTGCACCAAGCAATAAACGGTCTGAGGCGGCAGGCAAAGCATTCCAACTGCGAATGTCGGATTGCTCGACACGGTAGCGTTGTGCGATGCTGTATAGCGTCTCGCCTGCGGCAACAGTGTGGGTGATTCTTTTCGTGTTGTACGGAATAAGCGGTTTTTCCGATGGTGCAGCTTTTTTCTCAGCAGTGGGCTGTTCTGATAAAGGCTTTGCTGGCGAAGACTGTTTGTCGGTAGCTTCTTTTCCGGTGTTCTGAGCCGCCAGAGATTTGTCGGAGGCGACTTCCTGTTCCTGTGGCTGTTCTTGCTCTTGTGTGCTGCGCTCTTTTTTGGCGGCTTTTGTATCGCCTGCCACCGGTGCCGAGGCAGCCGGCGAGTCTTCCTCAGCGTCGCCGCGTTCGATGTATTTCCCTTGCGTTGGAATTTTCATTTTCATTCCCACATACAAGCGTTTTTTGCGCCCTGTCATGCCATTTGCTGAAGCCAAGACTTGTGCTGAAACGCCGTACTTGGAGGCGATAGAATACAGAGTTTCGCCGCGTCCAACTTCGTGGAGTGTAATGCTGCGTTTTTCGTCTTTGCTCAGTTTGTCCAAGTTTGCCAAAAAGGTGTTTTTGGTGCCGGGGGGCAATTTCACTTCGTATTCCATGCCGGGTGGTGTGGCGCGTTGGATGAGTTCAGGGTTGAACTCTTCAATTGCCTCTTCGGGCAAATTTGCCGCTTGCGCCAGCGCACGAAAACTGTATGAATCATTGACAACGACGGTATCATACCTGTACTGCTCTTCAAGCGGCACATTCACAAAGCCGTAGGCTTCAGGATTCATGCACACTTTGGCTGCTGCTAAATACAGTGGCACGTAATTGCGGGTTTCGCGGGGCAGTTTGGGTCGGATGTCCCAATAGTTGGGATTGGAAATACCGCTGCGAGCTATTGCTCGGCGCACGCCGCCAACGCCGCAGTTGTATGCCGCCAGTGCTAAATGCCAGTCGCCAAACTCGTTGTACAAGTCGCGCAAGTGGCGCATGGCAGCACGAGTCGCCTTTTCGGGGTCGCGGCGTTCGTCATACCAATAGCCTGCTTCCAAGCCGTAGAGTTCGCCTGTGGATTTGATAAACTGCCACATTCCTACGGCTTTTGCCCACGAGACCGCGTTATTGCTAAGACCGCTTTCAATCATTGCCAGATAAGCAATTTCTTCTGGTGCGCCCTCTTCGCGTGCGATACGGCGCATCATGGGAAACCACCGCCCGGCACGTTGCATCCATTTTTGAAAATACCGTCGCCCGCCTTCGTTGGTGAAAAATTCCATCGTTTTTTGAACAATTTCATTATCGGTCATAGGCACTTGTAGCTGCACATTTTTCATGCCGATTGCTTGCACGAGTGCTGAACCCGATTCTGGCAGCACTAAGGGTACCACTTGTTGGCGCGAGGGTCGGTCGCGGTCGTTGCGCGTAAAAGCCAGTTCGTTGTAAGGCAGAGCATCTTTGTCCACTTCTTGGAAAAACTTGTCCCGCAGCACAAAAAACGGTGAACTTTCCGACAAGTTATCAATGCTGCGAATGTATTTTTCGTAGTCCTCAATGACCATCTGCAAGAGGTCGGTGAAGTCTTGATGCTCCTCAATTTTCGGGAAATCCGCGATTTTGTTCAGCGTTTCTACGGACGTTTCAAACAACTTTGCAGCGCGAGCGGTATCGTTTTTATTCACGAATGACAACGCTCGAAGATACTGTTGGCGGGCATGTTCGAGCGTAGTCATAAGGAATTTGTCGCTTATTCCTGCGGTAACAGGCGGCAAACTCACGGTATCGTCCAATTCTGCAAAATCGTCTTGAATGCGAGGCAATAGTGGCTTTTGTTGCTTTTGGGCAGTAGTGAAAGCCTTTGCTTGTGGTGAGCCAGTCGAGCCGTATTGCTGGCTAAACTGTTGGCCGGGCTGTTGGTTGGCTAATGTACGACCTGTTGAGGCTTTTGCGCCTGTGCTGGTTGTACTGCTTGCTGTGCCAGTGGCGCAGCCGCCAACAGACGCAACAGCAGCAAACACGGTTAGCGCAAGAAGTCGGAAATACTTCATAGACAGGTTGCGTTTGCAGTTGAAAAAACACAGTTAGGCAGAAAACCGCCAACTTACAATTTTTGGACTATTTGACCAATGGGAAACTGGTTTATGAACAAATTGTCATCCAGCGTTTACGCCCGTTTTACGCCCGAATGTATCGCCGAATGCGTTGTTTCCACCAATGGTATTGCCTGCCGTCTTGGTCGGTGATAGCCCGTGCAACATTGCAACGTTGCTATGGACGGCAATTAACCAATGTAAAATACAATAACTGTGCCCAATACGCATGAAATGCAAAGGTCGGCAAACGCTGTCCGAACATCGGCAAAGCACGTGTGTACAGCCCAACACTCGCAAAGGCAAAACTTATGCCAAACCATGCGGTATAGTTTTGAAAGGGTGCAACAAACGGGAACGGACGAAGTTCGAGCCAAGCCCAGTACCGCAGTGATACTGCTGCTGGTTCCATGAACACGTCAAACATTGCCATCAGCATTGCAATCAACAATGCCACAGTGATAATGGCAAGCCATCGCTGACCGATGCGTTGTCTGCCGCCTTGCCGGTCGTCGGATTGCGCTTGTTGAGCCTGAACGCTGTTTGGGTGAATACTGTTTGGGTGAACATCGTTTGGGGTGCTGTCAAGCACTCCCATACGCTCTGCAACACGCTGCGCCACAGCACTGGCGGCAAGCATCATTCCCAACCACGCCGAACCGATAGCAAGGGGCATAAGCGCGGGCAAGGGTGCGGTTTCGTAGGTATATGCACCAAAAATGATACCGGTTTGTACACCAACAAATTCCACGCTAAACCCCAGTACAAACACTACCGCTGCCCAGACAAAAAAACGTCGTCGTGCGCGTTGATGTTCGGCTGTACGCGAGCTCATTTCACGATGGTACGCCCACACAATCAGTGCTGCCAGCACGATGATGACAGGTGTAGAAAGCACGGTCATTGCCGTTTGAAGTACCCCAAGCAAATGCCATAAACCACCAGCACCAATAACGATGTAGAGCGCGAGAATTTCAACGGTCTGGCGGGAAACACGAGTGTGTAATCTGAGGAATTTTTCCATGCTGTGTTCTTATGCTGTTGTCGTTCGTTACAAACCGCTTACGCATTTGGTTTGTATGTGGTTTGTAGGATGCGTTGGTTAGAGTTTCAGGCACACATTTTTCGGTTCGGTGAAAAAGCGTAATGCCTCCAAGCCGCCTTCGCGTCCCACGCCCGACTGTTTTACGCCGCCGAACGGTGTCCGCAAATCCCGGAGCATCCAGCAGTTTATCCACACAATGCCGCTTTGTAGTTGAGCTGCCACGCGGTGCGCTCGTGAAAGGTGTTCCGTCCACACCGACGCAGCCAAGCCGTAGGGAGTGCTGTTTGCCAGTGTTAGGGCTTCTTCTTCGGTGTCGAAGGATTGCAGCGTAACGATGGGTCCGAAGATTTCTTCCTGATTCGTGTGGCATTGTGCGGGCAACCCTTCTATCACCGTTGGCGCAAAAAACCAGCCTTGTTCACAGCGTCCGCGAACAATAACACGCTCACCACCGCATAAAATTGTACCGCCTTCTTCGCGGGCAATGCTCACCGCAGTAAGCATTTTTTGCAAATGCTGTTCGGAAACAAGCGAACCCTGTTGCGTACTGCTTGTAAGTGGGTCGCCTACGACGAGTGCCGACGCACGGCGCACAAAGTCCTCCCGAAATCGTTCATACAATGCACGTTCAACGTATATGCGCGAGCCACACAAACAAATTTGTCCTTGATTATTGAAGGCAGCCTGCAAAGCAGTATTCAGGGCGCGTGGGTAATCAGCATCTGCAAAAACGATGGTAGGATTTTTCCCGCCCAATTCCAGCGAAAGTTTTTTGAAGAAGGGTGCTGCTGTTCGAGCAATGACACGCCCTGTGGCTGTCCCGCCCGTGAACGAAATTGCCTTGATGTCAGGGTGTTCTACGATTGCCTGTCCTGCCGAAGTTCCCAAGCCATGTACCACGTTCAACACACCGGGCGGCAGACCCGCTTCATGGCAAAGTTCGGCAAGCATGGTGGCTGTTACAGGCGTAAGCTCGGAGGGCTTTGCCACCACGCAATTGCCCATTGCCAATGCAGGGGCGATTTTCCACGTGAACAAATACAATGGCAAGTTCCAAGGTGAGATACAACCCACTACGCCAAGTGGTTGTCGCAAGGTGTAGTTCAATGCTCCCGCTCCTTCGTTCATTGCGTTCATTGAATGTGCCTCAGAGGAAAATTGCGTGAGCGCATGGGCAAAAAAACGAAAGTTTTTTGCTGCACGAGGAATATCAATGCTTCGAGCGGCACTGAGTGGTTTGCCAGTGTCGGTGGATTCAGCCAGTGCAAATTGTTCCAAGCGTGATTCTATCAAATCTGCAACTCTGCTAAGTATCCGCGAGCGTTCGTCGTGTGGCATTGCAGCCCATCGTGGAAAAGCCGCCGAAGCCGCTCGATAAGCCGCTTGCACATCGTTGGAGTTGCTGGCTGCTACCAAGCCATATCGTTCCGCTGTGGCAGGATTGACATTATCAAGGTATTCTTGCGAAGCAGGTTCCACGAATTGCCCGCCAATAACATTATGCGTGACGACCATATTCTAAGGCGTTGTTACGGATATTGTGGATATGTGAGAGCTGTTCTAAGCCTATCGGCAGTTGAAAAATGAGGGATGAAAAATGAGGGATATTCCAACCCAAGTGCGCAAAATACTCGTAAATTTGCTGCCAGCAAAACAATCAACTGTGGTATGGTTCGTTCTTTTGAGGGCAATGAAAGCAGCGAAGAACGATAATCTCTCTATCCACGTACTTTTCACCATAGCGAGGAAACTATGATGCGCCTTACGCTCAAAACTGCTGTCAAACAGCCGTACAAACAGGTGTTTTCAGGTTTTACGCGAGACCTGTTTCTGCGTCTTGCCCCGCCGTTTCCCCGTGTTGTCGTGGAACGGTTTGACGGCTGTCGCACTGGTGATGAAGTACATATTGTCATAGACGCACTGCTGTTCAAACAACGCTGGACAAGCCGCATTGTTGAAGACGGGACAGTGGAGCATGATGATGTATTCCGCGACGAAGTCTATTTTGTGGATGAAGGCGTAGAGCTTCCTGTGTTTCTGAACTCGTGGCAGCATCGTCATAGCATTGTCAGTACGGGCGAGGGCTCGGTCATTATTGATGACATTCGTTTTTCGGCACGCTGGGGTTTGGATCTTGTGGTCTATCCCCTATTGTGGTTGCAGTTTGCGTATCGCAAGCCGATATATCGTCGAGTGTTCGGGTGAGTCCGCATATGTTGCGATTGCATAGCATATTTGTTGCCCTGTTCTGGGTGTTCATCTGGGTTTTGGCGAACGGTGCGGCAAAGCCTGCGGCGGCTCAGATTGTCATCAACGAAATTCACGCCACCCCGCAAGGTTCAGAGCCTGAATGGATAGAACTCTGGAATACTGCCGCCACTACGGCACTGTTGGACAGCGTAGTCGTCCGCGATTTTGTAGCATCTTCGCCGCTTATAGCGCGACTTTCGCTGCCGCCGAACAGCTATGCTGTGCTGACTCGTGATACAACCGCACTGCTCAGAACGCGCACCATTCCTCGTTCAGCAGTGTTGGTGCAGGTTCGGCTGCCCGAACTCAATAACACGACGGATGCTGTGGTGTTGCTTGCGCGAGGAAGAGTGTTGGATTCGGTGTGGTACGATATGCGTTGGGGAACACTCGGCATTTCCCTTGAACGTCGCAACCCAATATTGCCAGCACGTTCGCAGGAACATTGGTCTGCATCGGAGGATGCACAGGGCGCAAGTGCTGGTAGGTTGAACAGTGTTACACAGCTTAGACGCGATGCTCGTGTACAATCGCTGACCTTTGCCGATGCCGCCGTGCGCGTTGTGGCAAGGAATGTTGGGCGTGAGGCTCTGGAGCAGTTGGCAGTCAAATTATACAATGATGCAAACAACAATCGGCGTGCTGAACCAAGCGAAGAAGAGGCTTCAGAGATGATTCAGGCTCTTGTGCCGAACGAATCACGTCTTGTGCGGTTTCCCCTGAGCAGCCTCAAAACGCAGTTTTTGCGCGGCACAATACCGATGATAGCCGTTGTAAGCGCAGCAAATGACGAACGTTCTGGCAATGATACTCTGTTGGCAACCGTAACGCTCACACCGCCGCGAGGCACAGTGTTGTTCAACGAAATTCTCTACGAGCCTGTTTCAACGCCACAGGGGCAAAATGCCGAGTGGATAGAGTTCTACAACGCTGACACAGCAGCACTGGTGTTGAACAATTGGTTCGTGGTAGATGCTGCACGGGATACCGCACGGTTCAGAAGCAACCGAACGAGTTTTGTGATTCCACCACAAAGCTATGCGGTCGTGGCATTCGATTCGGCATTTTTCCGTCAATTTCCGTCGTTCAAAGCCTTGCCAAATGTGTTTTGTACATCGGGACGTTCCTTTAAGCTCAACAATGCAGGCGACCACCTTGTGCTGTACGACCCCAACAGCAATATTATGGATTCACTGGAATACAGCCCCAAGTGGCACACACAGGGCTTTAGCTCAAGTTCTGCTTCTCGTGGCAGAAGTTTGGAAAAGCGTCTGCCCACCATGCCGTCAGCCGATGCTACTGCATGGACAACCTGTGGCGACCCCGCAGAATCCACGCCCCTGCGAATCAACAGTGCGGCTCGCCCAACCCAAGCCAACGGAGTGGTCGAGGTTACGCCCAATCCGTTTTTGCGAAGCCGAAGCGAACGTTGCGAACTGCGCTACGTGTTGCCCTTTCGTGAAGCAACGCTGCACGTGCAGTGCTACGACGCGCAGGGCGTGTTGCAAAGCACAATTGCCAATGCGCTGTTTAGTGCTGCCGAAGGTGTACTTCTGTGGGACGGCAGAGGGAACTCTGGTCATACACTTCCTTCGGGAGCGTATATCCTCGTTGTAGAAGCCTTTGAACGCGGTGGTGTCGGCTCTGCACAAACCTTCCAGCGAAAAGTGTTTATGGTGCTTGGCGATTAACGTGGGTAGCAGTGCGCTGTGTGCTTGCTCATGCTGATTTTTTCAGCGCACAGGTGCAGTGCACAAACGAGCGGCTGCACTGTGCAACAACGAACTTCTTGGAACGGAAGAATTGGAGAAGGCTTGTAAAATCGTTATTTTGCGCGAAGCGTCCGCGTTTGCTGACCATTATTTTTGGAGGCACAGTATGGAATCTTCACTCGCATCGGTGTTGCCAACACCAAGCCAAGAACTTCCCGAACGGGAGTTTGCGTATCGGTTAGATTTTTATTGGCAAGCAATTGCTTCATATGCACTTGCGCTCATTGTCTATGCTCTGCTCAAAGGCACAATTGCTTCGGGTTCGCTCACGCTCGAACTGCGTGACCCTATTGTTGTCGTGTTGGGTGCATTAGTGGTGGGAGCATCGCTGTTTTCATTGGTCAATTGGTACATGAGGCGTTCGGTTACGGTAAGTGCTAAGGGAATCCGCTTTCAAAATCGTTTTCGTACACGCTTGTTTCATAACCATGAAATTGTGGCAATCTCGTTTGGTAGAAAAAGACTCACGAGAATCGGTGGCGCGTACCGCGTCGTAAAAATTCGCCTCGCCAACCGCCGTCGGCTGTTGCGACTGCGACCGTCTCTGTATGATAATGAAACTGAACTTGTGCAGATGCTCCTTCAACTCAAACGCGAACTGGCAAAGCGTCAGACCAGATAAAGCGCGAAGTATCCTCTCCAACACCAAGCCTCTTTTGAGCAGTTGAGGGCATACAGAGTTCTCGCTGCTTTGTTCTCACGTTTTTACCGACAATTTTCGTATTTTTGCTCTTTGCTCCATTGTTTTCTTTGCTCCATTGTTTTCTTTGCTCCATTGTTTTATTGTACCTGTCGTGTACAGGACGTTTTGTAGTGTTCCGTGTAGTGTTCCATGAATATAGGACATGTCGAAGTTGAGCAGGGCGTACTGCTTGCTCCAATGGAAGAAGTGAGCGATATGCCTTTTCGTATTATCTGCCGCCGTTTGGGGGCAGACATCGTTTATACCGAATTTATCTCCTCCGAAGGGCTTATTCGTGATGCGTGGAAATCACGGCGCAAACTCACGATTGACCCGCAGGAACGCCCTGTGGCAATTCAAATTTTTGGTGGCGATATTGAAGTGATGAAAGAAGCCGCCCGTATCACCGAAGAAGCACAGCCAGATTTTATAGACATTAACTGCGGATGCTGGGTAAAAAACGTTGTTGCACGAGCAGCAGGGGCAGCGTTATTGCGTGAGCCTGACAAAATGGTTGCTATGGCAAAAGCCCTTGTAGATACGGTAAACCTTCCGGTAACTGTCAAAACGCGCTTGGGCTGGGACAACAGTTCCATCATTATTGTTGAACTTGCCAAACGCCTTGAGCAAGAAGCAGGAATCGCCGCGCTTGCCATCCATTGTCGTACCCGCGAAATGGGACACAACGGCAGTGCAGACTGGGCTTGGGTGGCAAAAGTGAAGCAAACCCTCTCGATACCAGTAATTTTGAACGGTGATGTTTGCACACCGCAGGATGCCAAACGTGCATTTGACGAAACGGGCTGTGATGCAGTGATGATTGGCAGAGCAGCTATCAATAATCCGTTTATTTTTCGTCAGGTGAAGACGTTCCTTGCCACTGGCGTTGAAGAAGACCCGCCAACAGTCAAAGAGCGCATAGATGTGTGCTTAGAGCATCTGCGCCGCTCAATTGCCTATAAAAATGAAGCCCTTGCCGTGCGAGAATTTCGGAAGTTTTACAGCGGTTATTTGAAAGGCTTGTTCGGCGCCTCGGCTGCACGGCAAGATTTAGTGCGCTACAACAGCTATCAAGAAGTGGAACAACGCCTGTACGCCTTGTACGAATTCTTGGTAACACGCGGCGACGAGGCTTATACCGCTCAGAAATCCTTGCAGCACCAAGCAACGGTCGAGGCATAAAAGTATTGGGAGCAGTAGTTTTGAAACCAGCCTCACAACTCCTTTTGACAACCATTTGGAAGAACCGGTAGAAGCCAATGGCAAAAAAAATACAGCAGCCCCCTGCGCGTCCAAACGCGCAGCGAGAGCAAATCCAACGAGCCAAAGAACACTCCCCCCATCAAGCGCAGCGTGGGTATGGTCGCCAGCCTTTTCGGTACAGCAACGTAGAACGACGACCGTTCCGTCGTCGCCCACAACGTGGATACGCAGATTCCCGCAAACATGATGTGGTAGAGCAAGAGGAACAGCCAGTACAACAAGTACAAGAGCGTGTTTCTGCTCCTGTTGCCGCCACAATGCTTGTGGAAATGCACGGTCAAGATAGTCGAGCGCAAGGGCATCGGCGTACAACCATTGCCACCACGCAGCCGCTTGCACGATTGTTGCACCGCAAAGCACTCTTTGGTAACACGAGCGAAAAGCGCGAGCCAACAATGCTTCCGCCTGCGCTCCCGTCCACATTACCGCAGGGGATTCCACAAAGTCCTGCTTTTGCTGCAAAACTCCGTCACGACGCACTTGCGGCGTTTGTAAGCAATGAATCGTTAGGGCTTGGGAAAACAGGCAACGCTCACAAAGCTCCGTCATCAGACGCTTTCACAGCACTTCAAACATCACAACATCATGCTGAACGCACCACTAAGCGTCAGCCGCGTGAACGACAGCACAGCAGCAACATTCCCCAATCACCAAATCAGCCGCCAGCCGTCCGTGACAGCGCAAGTGCAGTTGCCTCTGAATCTTCAGGAGAGCAAAGCGAATCTACAACAGAGCTTAGCGAGAACAACAAGCAAGACCGTGCGGAACACCGCCAAGGACGTGGGCGAACATGGCAAGAAAGTGGCGAGCCAATCAAACACGGCAAACAAAGCCGCCGTGTGCGTGAGCAAGATGTGGAAGACCGCTTGCTGGATGAATTGCTCACTCCCGAACAGTTGCGCCGTGAACGCCGTGAGCGCACACCGTTTGAGTTGAAACCTGTTGAATTGAGCCCGATTTTTCGTCTTTCTACGTATTTGGCTGCAGCGCAGCACCAGCTGCGACAGCCACACAACCGCAGGCAACATCAATCCGCCAGCAACAAACGCCAGCAATCTGCAAAAAAAGGTGCGGCAGCTCCAATCGCTTTTCAGAATGCTGTGCCTTATGCTGTGCAAGAACGCTTCTTTCTAACGCCCCAGCATTTGAAAACGCCTGCGCTTGCCGTTGTCCATAACGCAGCAAAACAAGCACTTCAAGACTTCGACGTGCTAACCAAGGGCAGCACTATTGTGTGTGCCGTCAGTGGTGGCGCGGACTCTGTGGCAATGCTTGATGTGCTTCACGCTCTGACACTGCAACACCAACTGCGACTTGTCGTGGCGCATTGCAATCATCTGCTGCGCGGTGCGGCATCGGTGGAAGATGCTGAACACGTTCGACGGTTAGCAGCCGAACGCAACTTGGATTGCTTTATTGCTGAAGTCAATGTTCGGCAGTTTGCTACCCAAAACAACCTTAGCACGGAAGCTGCCGCAAGACTTTTGCGCTATCAGTTTTTGGAATATGTTGCCTACAACACACGCGCCCTTGCCGTTGCCACAGCCCATACGATGGACGACTCAGTCGAAACATTTTTCATAAACTTACTGCGCGGCTCAGGTTTGACCGGGTTAAGTGGCATCAGTCCAAGCCGACCGTTCGGTCAGTTATCCGCGCTTATTCGCCCAGTGCTTACTGTACACAAAACTGACCTTCTGGCATACTGCCAAGCGCGTGGTCTGGCTTGGCGTGAGGACGAAACAAATCATGTACTGCTCTACACGCGCAACAAAATTCGCCATGATTTGCTGCCTAAACTTGAGCAGGACTATTCGCCCGGCATTAAGAAAATTGTTCACCGTACAGCACAGATTATCCGCGAGGCAGACAGCGTTATTGCTGAGATTGTGGAGCGTTCGTTAGAGTCCATTATCGAGATTCCCGAAGCACCTGTGAATTATCTTCTGTTGCGTGTGGCAGCACTGAAACATCACTCACGGTTTTTGCAAGGCGAGATTGTGCATCGTGCCGCACAAAAAAAGTTTGGCGAACAGTTCGGCAATGTTGCATTTTCGAGCGATGCCCTTGAGCGAGTGCTGAATGTAGTCTCTGCTGAAACAGGCACAAAAGCCGATATTTCCAAACATTTTTTTGCGCTGCGAGACCGTGAAACGCTGGTGATTGCGCCCAAAACGCCCATTTACAACATTGACGTTCGTGTTGAGAAAAATAATGAGTATGATTTTGGGGGTTGGAGGCTTATATTGCGTGAGGTTGAACGCAAAAATGTGAAGTTTACTGCCGACCCGTCAGTAGATTTTTTTGACAGCGCACTGCTGCCCTATCGCATGACGCTCAGAACTTGGAAAACTGGGGATGTGTTTCAGCCGCTTGGCATGAAAGGCACGGTCAAGGTAAGCGATTTTTTGACGAACAGCAAACTCTCGCTGATGAACCGTCAAAACGTCTTGGTACTGGCAACAGCAGACGAGATTGTCTGGCTCTGCGGTATGCGAATGAGCGAAAAGTTTCGTATTTCCAATGACACCAAAACCGCTCTGCGTGTGGAGTATCGTCCCAAAAAACTTTCACAACCTTTGCCAAGCCAACAATCAAACGACAAAGAACGACAATAAAATCTCACAAAACCCATGACCGAGCGCGTACAACTCCATGACAAATGTTTTAAGCCATTAATTGCACATGACCGCATCCAAGAAGCCGTCAAGCGTCTGGGGGCAGAAATCAGTGCTGGTTACCAACGTACAATCGGTCAAACAAACGATAACCCATTGGTATTCGTCATTGTTCTCAAAGGAAGTATGGTCTTTGCTGCGGATTTGATTCGTGCCGTTACAGTGCCGTGTACCTTAGAGTTCCTCAAAGCCGAAAGCTATCACGGTGGTTTGCACTCGTCGGGCAACGTAAGCATCACGACGCTTGGAGAACTCAATCTGACGGGCAAACATATTGTTGTATTGGAAGACATCATTGACACAGGGCTTACGCTGAAAGAAATTTTGGCATACCTCCAGCACCTAAAGCCGGCATCTATCAAAATAGCCACGCTGCTTCTCAAGCCTGACATCTGTAAGGACACGGTAAAAGCCGATTACGTGGGATTTGAGATTTCGCCGCTCTTTGTGGTAGGTTATGGACTTGATTACAGGGAAATTGGACGCAACTTACCCGATGTGTACGTACTTGCAGAAGACGTGCTCGCAGAAGAATAGTAGAAAACTCTGTGCAGCACAACTCTGTGCAACAAAATTACCGCTCAAGCGTTTTCATCGGTAGCAAAGTTTTTCACACACACTTTGAACAACAGACAACGGTTTTCACTCACGACAACGCAATCGACTCACGCCTCTCAGCGATGAGAAGCATATTCAGAAAAGGAGACGTTCAATGTCAGCATCAGACGAACGCAAACAACAACACGACCAAAAAAAATCCCGCAAGCCCTCGCGTCCAAATCGCAATAATTTTGGTGGTTTTCGCGGCGGCGATGACGATTCGAGCGCAGGGCGCGTCATGCGTGCTGCCATGATTTGGCTCGGAATTTTTGGTTTTGTGATTGTCATGTATATGCTGGTCAACAGCAGTCAGCAGTCCGAAATCGCTATCTCGTATAGCGAATACCGTCAGTTTTTGGAGGCAAACAAAATTGAATCCGCCACCATCTCAAAGTCGCAACTAAACGATTTTGTGTTTCATGGCACACTTAAGGACAAAGTAACGATTTTGAAAAACAATCAGCAGATTGAGGTTTCGCGCTTCTTTACGCGCTTGGGCGTGCTGGATTCGGAAACTGAAAAGGGCTGGATGGAGCGTGGTATCACGATTAAATACGAAGAGGGGGATAGTGCGTGGTCAGGCTATCTCATTTCGTTCTTGCCGTGGATTGCGCTCATTGTGATTTACATTATTGTTATGCGCCGAATGCAAAACGGCGGCACCAAAGGCATTTTTTCCTTCGGCAAAGCACGAGCGCGGCTCATCAATGAAAACGCAAAGAAAGTAACCTTTGAGGACGTTGCTGGGGCAGACGAGGCAAAATATGAGTTGCAGGAAATCATTGAGTTTTTGCGTGACCCTGACAAATTTCAGCGTCTGGGCGGCAAAATTCCTCACGGCGTACTCATGCTCGGACCTCCAGGAACTGGGAAAACACTGCTCGCACGGGCTGTGGCTGGCGAAGCGGATGTGCCGTTTTTCTCTATTTCTGGTGCGGATTTCGTGGAAATGTTTGTTGGGGTTGGCGCAAGCCGTGTGCGGGATTTGTTCGAGCAAGCAAAACGCAGTGCGCCGTGTATCGTATTTATTGACGAGATTGATGCCGTTGGTCGCCACCGCGGCGCGGGCTTGGGCGGCGGCCATGATGAGCGCGAACAAACGCTTAACCAATTGTTGGTGGAAATGGACGGCTTTGAGCAAAACAGCGGCGTTATCGTCATTGCTGCCACAAACCGCCCTGATGTTCTCGACCCAGCACTGTTACGCCCTGGACGCTTCGACCGCCAAGTGGTCGTAGACCGCCCTGATGTCAAAGGACGCGAGGGTATTCTGAAAGTTCATGCACGCAATGTGCCGTTAGCTGAGGATGTCGATATGGCGATTGTGGCGCGTGGTACTCCGGGGTTATCTGGTGCAGATTTGGCAAATCTGATTAACGAAGCGGCGTTGTTCGCAGCGCGGCGCAATGCCAACAGTATTGCTATGCGTGATATCGAAAACGCCAAAGACAAGATTTTGATGGGCGTTGAGCGTAAAAGCATGGTTATTTCCGACAAAGAAAAAGAAGTTACTGCCTACCATGAAATGGGACACGCTCTGGCGGGGAAACTGCTCCCGCATAGCGACCCTGTACACAAGGTAACGATTATTCCTCGTGGGCGTGCACTGGGCGTTACGTCGTATTTGCCAACCGAAGATGCACACACGTATTCCAAAGAATACATCGAAACACGCCTGATTACGCTGTTGGCGGGGCGTGCAGCAGAAATCATTGTGTTTAACCAGCTTACCACTGGTGCTGGCAACGACATCGAGCGTGCGACAGGTTTAGCACGAAAAATGGTGTGTGAATGGGGCATGAGCGAAAAACTCGGACCGCTGAATTTTGCCAGCAAGGATGAAGAAGTGTTCCTTGCTCGTGAAATCTCGCAACCACGCCAGCACAGCGAAGAAACAGCCCGACTGATAGACGAGGAAATTCGCGCAATTGTGACGAGCGCAATGACCAAAGCCGAAGAACTTTTGCGTCAGAATTTGGATATGTTGCACAAAACATCCAAAATTTTGCTGGAACGGGAAACGTTGGATGCCGAAGAGTTAGACATGATTATGCGTGGCGAAACGCTGCCGCCGTTGCAGCATCTTCAACAGCCGACCAATGGAACGACTCAAGCACCGACTATTTCCAATGGCGAAGAGCAACTTTCGCCAGAAGCGAACAACAACGCTGCTTGACAAAAAAACACATTTTTTTCTGCTGAACACAATAAGCCCCTGCTCTGTTCGTCTGGCAATTGTGAGGACAGGAAAAACGTGTTAGAAGCAATGACGGAAAGTCGCCTACCTCTTTTGGTAGGCGGCTTTTTTTTGCCCTTTTGTCCCTTCGAACCGCGATGCGAGCGCAGTGTCCGTTTTTGCATGACCGTGCGGTGCGTTTGAGACCCCTGAATACGGAGGGTCAAGTTTGACGACGAAACGTTTGGAGAATTTCAAATTTTTATTACATTCTTCTTTTTCGTAAGTTCACGGCTCTGATTTTTCACGGTATTTCTTTCACGATATTTTGCTCAACTCTACTATGAAACCATTTGACAAGCCGCATGAACATATCCTGATTTCGTGTCCTGCCGACGGCGTAGTTGCTATCCAACTCAATCGTCCGAAAGCTCTCAATGCGCTTAACTTTGCGATGATGAGTGAAGTCGTTTCTGCACTTGAATTTTACGACCGCCAAGAAACAACACGCTGTTTCTTGCTTCACGGCGACGAAAAAGCCTTTGCTGCTGGTGCTGATATTAAAGAAATGGCGCACTCCACAGCCGTTGAAATGATGCAAAACAGCCACATCACGCGGTGGGAAGACATCAAAAACATTAAAAAGCCGATTATTGCTGCTGTAAGCGGCTATGCGCTTGGTGGTGGCTGCGAATTAGCAATGCTGTGCGATATGATTGTTGCAAGCGATACGGCGAAATTTGGTCAGCCAGAAATTAAAATTGGCGTGATTCCGGGTGCTGGCGGCACACAACGCCTGACAAAAGCCATCGGCAAAGCCCGTGCAATGGAATTGGTGCTTACTGGACGGCTAATGAGCGCACAAGAGGCGTTTGAAAGCGGCTTGGTGACGAAACTTGTTCCACCAGACCAATGGTACACGGCTTCGCTTGAACTTGCAAAAGAAGTTGCTTCGATGCCGCCAATTGCCGTGCGTGCTGCAAAAGAAGCCATCTTGAAATCCTTCGACCTGAGTATTGAAGCGGGCTTGGAGTTTGAGCGACGTAATTTTTACCTGCTCTTTGCCACCCAAGATATGCGCGAAGGCATGCAAGCCTTTATCGAAAAGCGTAAACCCACGTGGACAGGCAAATAATCCGCACACTATCAACATTTCCCTGTACGACATCATTACGCAATATATCATACGACAACGACACCAAGAGCAACCACCGCTTGTGTTTCGTGAGAATTCGTAAATGTGTAAATTTGCAGCCGCTTTTGTTCCGATGAATAAAAGCGGCTGTTGCTTTGCTCATCACTATTACAACCAATGTCCGCATATCCATCACTGTCACATCAGCCAGAACGCAACAAACGCATCGTGCTTGTAGGGCCGTCATACCCATATCGTGGCGGCAACGCGCTATTTATGTCGTATCTGTATGAAGCACTTGCCGAACAATTTGACGTGCATTTTTTGAACTACACGTTGCTGTATCCGTCGCTGCTGTTTCCCGGTACCACGCAGTATGATACCAGCGAAGCACCCGTCAAAGTTGTCCCGAATGAACGGGTGCTGAGTTCTATCAACCCTTTATCGTGGATTCGGACTGCACGGCGCATAAACGCTATCAAGCCAGATTTAGTAGTGTTTGACTGGTGGAATCCTTTTTTCGCGCCTTCGCACTATGCAGTTTCGGCGTTGCTTGGCAGTGCTTATCGTGGTAAAATTCTGGTGATTGCAGAAAATTTCATCTCGCATGAAGCACGTGCTGTGGATACCTTTCTGACGCGCGTGGGCTTAGCTAAAGCCTCGTGTTTTTTGGCTCTTTCGGCAATTGTTGAGCGCGATTTACGCTCTGTGGCTGCAGGGCGACCAATTTATCGTTCAGAGTTGCCCATTTTTGACGCATTTGCCTCGGCTTCCCAGACGCGGCAAGAACTGTCCGAGAACGAACTCCACGAACTCAAACGGTCGTTTGGTTGTGCGCCTGACGAGCGCGTATTGCTGTTTTTTGGGTATATCAGAAAATACAAGGGTCTGGACGTACTGCTCAACGCCATGCCTGCTATTCTGCGCGACCATTCCAAAACACGCTTGCTTATTGCCGGGGAATTTTACGACGACCAAGCGTTCTATGACAAACTCATTCACGATTTAGGTATTGGCGATGCTGTCACGCTTATCAAGGGGTTTATTCCCAACGAAAAGGTCAAGCCATTGTATGATGTGGCTGACGTGCTTGTGCAGCCTTATCGCAGCGCGACGCAGAGCGGCATTCTGAACGTTGCCTATGGTTTTGGCAAACCCGTGATTGTTACCAGAGTCGGTGGCTTGGAAGAATTTGTTGAGCATGGCAAAACAGGCTTTATCGTAGAACCTGAGTCGCCCCAAGCAATTGCTCATGCGGTAAAAGAGTTCTTTGAACGCCGTAACACCACAGATTTTGCAGCAGCTATCCGCGAAAAGGTGCGCAACAATTCCTTCCAACGCATTGCAACGGTATTTGAGCGTATTATGACTGCATAGTACGCATAGTAGTACAAGCACAACTGCGTAACACAACTGTCAACCGCACTGGGTTGTTTTGCTCTACGCTTTTTGAAGCCTTTGCAAGAATTTTTGTATCTTGCTGAACAACGCAAGTTGCAGCAAGTAGTTCATAGCGAAGTATTGCAGAGCAAAACCTTTCGCAGCATTTTTCGACTTTTAATTGTAGCAATGCCCTATGCCAACACGTCGTCAATTTCTTGGTTCGGCTGCATTGGCAGCCACAGCACTCACGCCATCGGTAAATCGCGCTGCCGAGTTTCCAACAATTATTCCACAAAAAGCCGCACCCAAAAAACTCAAGCTGAGTTTTAAGCCGTACACATTGGAACTCAAACATGCCTTCAATGTTGCTGTGTACAGCCGCACAACAACGCCTGTGGTGCTAACGCAAGTAGAATACACGGAGGGCAAAACGAAAGTTGTCGGCTATGGCGAGGCTTCCATGCCGCCGTATTTGGGCGAAACACAAGAAAGCGTGATGAAGTTTCTTTCGCAGGTGGATTTGGGCAAATACGAAAACCCTTTCGACCTTGAGACCATCTTGTCGGATGCCGACGCGCTGATGCCTGATAACACCGCCGCTAAAGCCAGTTTGGATATTGCTCTGCACGATGTGGTGGGCAAACTCATGGGGCAGCCGCTCTACAACCTTTGGGGGTACAATCCCGCAAAAACGCCCAACACAACCTTTACGATTGGCATAGATAAACCTGAGGTTGTGCGCGAAAAAATGAAAGAAACCACCCCGTTCAACATTATCAAAGTCAAAATCGGGCAGCAAGACAGCGACCGCATGATGATAGAAACAGTTCGCTCTATGACCGACAAACCGCTTGTTGCCGATGCTAATCAGGGTTGGAAAGACAAACAATACGCCTTGGATACCATTTACTGGCTCAAAGAACAAGGCGTGCAATTTATTGAGCAGCCGCTTCCGAAAGACATGGTGGACGAGAACGCTTGGATTACCGAACGCAGTCCTATCCCCGTTATCACTGATGAAGCCGTCAAGCGTTTGCCGCAAATTCTGAAAGCCAAAGATGTCTATCACGGTATTAACATCAAGCTGATGAAGTGCACCGGCGTTCGAGAAGCAAACAAGATGATTACGCTTGCTCGTGCGCTTGGTATGAAGGTGATGATTGGTTGCATGACGGAAACCTCGTGCGCGATTACTGCTGCGGCGCACCTTACACCAATGGTAGATTGGGCGGATTTGGATGGGGCATTGCTTATCAAAAACGATTGTTTCAAAGGCATGACCGTTCAGAACGGCAAAATTACCTTGCCAACAAGACCGGGATTAGGCATAGTGCCAGTGTAATCGGCACCGATTCCTTGTTGCTACCACTTCTTGATTACTATCTCAACCGTACGTATAGCAAGTTTATGACTGTGCCACTGTTAGACCTTCAGCAACAATATCGTGCTTTGAAACCTGAACTTGATGCTGCTCTTATTCGCGTGGCGGAATCACAAGTCTGTGTGCTGGGACCAGAAGTCGAGGCTCTTGAGCGCACCCTTGCTGCGTATTGTGGCACAAGGTTTGCCCTCGGCGTTTCAAGCGGTACCGATGCGCTGCTACTGGCGTTGATGGCATTAGATGTGAAACAAGGCGACGAAGTGCTTGTGCCAACATACTCATTTTTTGCCACCGCAGGCGCAGTGGCAAGGCTTGGCGCAACGCCTGTGTTTGTGGATGCAGACCCCGTAACCATGAACATACACCCGCACCGTGTCGAAGCGGCTATCTCGCCGCGCACCAAAGCCATTATTCCTGTGCATTTGTTTGGGCAATCAGCAGATATGCAAGCCCTCATGGAAATTGCTGACCGGCACGGTATTCCTGTTGTGGAGGACGCAGCCCAAGCTATTGGCGTGGAAGTGCCATATCGTGGCGCGGTACGAAAGGTTGGTTCTATCGGGCTTATGGGCTGTTTTTCGTTTTATCCCACGAAAAATCTTGGTGCTTTCGGCGACGGTGGGCTTCTGACGACCAACAATGAAGCGTTGTACCACAAACTCAAACAACTGCGCAATCACGGCATGGAGCCGCGATACTATCATAAATTCGTTGGCGGCAATTTTCGCCTGGACGCGCTGCAAGCAGCCGTGCTGAGCGTCAAGTTTCATCATCTTGAGGCGTGGCACGCTGCCCGAAGGCGCAATGCTGCGCTCTACGACGAGGCGTTTGTGCGCTCAGGGCTTGCAACGCCTGAAGGCTCTGCCAAAGCGTGCTTAGGTGCTGCGGCAGGATTTCCAATGTGCATGCAGTGTGCAACCGAACGGCTTCAACGTTTTGATGAACACAATACGCTGCTGCTGCCCAAGGCGGTATATGCGGCTTCAGGTGCGAAAAACTATCACATTTACAACCAATACACTATTCGCACGCCGCGCCGCGACGAACTGCGGGCGTTTCTTGCTGAACGTGGCGTAAGCACGGAGATTTATTATCCTGTGCCGTTTCACCGTCAAGAGTGTTTTGCCCATCTGCAGGCGAACGACGAAGCGTTTGCAGTGGCAAATTGCCTTGCTGCACACGCCCTTTCGCTGCCCATATATCCTGAACTCCGCCCTGAGCAGGTGGAATACGTGGTGCAGCAGATAGCGGCGTTTTTTTCGTAAGACCGAACAAGTATCACCGAATATCAAGAACGTATGAACACCGAACGCCTCGCTGAATCCAATTCTTCAACGCATCCACACACCGCAGAACGCTTGACAGCTCCCGCCCCTACACCGCTGCACGATGCGCTGAGAGTGCTGGCGTTGTTGGTTTCGCAGCGTCGGTTGTTGATGTGGAGTGTTATACTGTCGGCGGTGCTGTCGGCGGGAATTTCATGGTTTTTTTTGCCCAATTGGTATGCCGCCACAGTCAATGCGTTGCCGCCGCGCCGCACGGGTTCGGTGTTGGATGGGCTTTCGGGAAGCATTTCCTCCACGCTCAAAGACTTCGGGCTGACCAAACTTTCTGGCGGCAAGGTTGATGGATACTCTCATCTGGTGATTTTGCAAAGCCGCAGAATGCAGGACACTCTTATTCAACTTTTTCAACTTGCCAAGCTCTACGATATTGACAGCACCAAGCAGACCGACCTCCGCAAAGAACTCGACGAACATTTGTCCATAGCCCAAGAGACCGAAGGAAATTATACCGTTACGGCATGGCACACTGACCCGCACGAAGCCGCACGGATGGCAAACAAAGTGATAGAACTGGGAAATTTGTTTGCCAATGAGATTTTTCAAGCAGAGGCGCGGGCAAACAGACAATTGCTGGAACGCCGCTTCAAAACTGACGAGCAGAACCTTTTTCAGGCACGAGATTCGCTCCTGAAGTTCTCGAAAAAGTACAAACTCTACTCGCCGCTTGACCAAGCAAAGGCAGCAGCATCAGCATTGGCAGATTTGCGGGTGCAACGCTACAAACAGGAGCTTGCTACGGAGATGTATGCCACCACCTACGGCGCAAACGACCCTGCCACGCAAGCCCAACGCAAACTGCTTGCGAATTTGCAGGCACAAGAGGAGCGGGCATTTTCGCAGCCCGGATTAGCTGGAGAGTTTGCCATTGGTAATGTAGGCTCAGACGTTGCGCTTGAATATATGCGCCTCTATACCGATGTGGAGGTGTTTACAAAAATCAAAACACTGCTGTTGCCAATGATGGAACAAGCTGTGCAAGATGAGCAACGCATGATGCCCGCACTCTACGTGCTTGACCCCGCCGTTGCGCCAGACAAAAAAGACCGTCCCAAACGCTCGCTGATTGTGCTGGGAACAACCTTTGGAACGTTTGTGTTGGTGGCGTTGTACATAGTACTGCGCGAACGCTGGTTATCGCTCCGTGAGCGGTATAGGGCAATTGTTGCCGAACAGCAGGTGTTGTGAGATATTGCAAACCGCGCAATGCGCTTTTGTGAACCGTTAATCTTTTCGGACAAGCCGCGCCACAGATTCAATGTGGTAGGTGTGTGGAAACATATCCACAGGCTGGATGCGTTCAACGGCGTACTGTTCGGCAAGCAAAGCGCAATCGCGGGCTTGGGTGGCAGGGTTACAGCTAACGTAGCTAATAACGGGCGGAGCAAGTGCTGCCAGCGTTCGTACCACTTCGGGGTGCATACCCGCACGTGGTGGGTCAACGATAACAACGTCGGGTTTGGGTAAACGTGCCAGAATGCCTTGTTGAACAGCTTTGTGCATATCTTCAGCATAAAATTCCACATTGGTAATGCCATTTGCCTGGGCATTAGCGCGGGCATCAGCTATTGAGTGTTCAGACAACTCAATGCCTACCACAAACGCTGCCCGACGTGCTGCCGGAAGTGTTATAGAGCCTGCTCCGCAGTATAAATCCCACACGATGGCTTGTGGATGGGGCGTGTGTTCTGCCAACCCCGCAAACTCCAGTGCTGTTGCAAACAATTGGTTGGTCTGTAAGGTGTTCGTCTGAAAAAACGAAAACGGCGACACCCGAAAGCGCACACCCAAGATTTCTTCGGTGATAAAGCCTTTGCCCATAAGCGTTGTAGGCTCGCCAGTGGCAATCGTGGCTTTGGAGCGCGTGATAGCATGGACGGTAGTCGTTACCTGAGGGATGAGGTTGGGAAACTCTTCGCCAAACCATTGAATCAAGGATTCATCAGCTTTGGAAGCCACAGGTGATGTAACGAGTATCACCATCAACTCGCCCGTAGCGCGGGAAATGCGCACGACGAGATTGCGTAGAAACCCTTCGTGTGTGCGGGTTTGAAAGATGGACACAGCGCGTTCTTTTGCTGCGCGGCGCACAGTGTCAAGTATTTGCCCTGTGAGTGGGGTTTGCAAAAAACACTCCTGCACATCCAGCACTTTGTCGAAACGTCCGGGAATGTGCAAACCAAGAGCAAAGTGCTTGTCGGGCAATGGAGCACTGGTAGCATCTGCCTCAGTAAGTTCTTCGGCGGTGAGCCACCGTGAATCCCCGAATGAATACTCCATTTTATTACGGTAGAACAATTCTTCGGGACTGGCAATTGTTGGCAGCAGTTCACCGAATGGCACTTTGCCTAATCGCTCAAACGCATCGCGGATATGGTGCTGCTTCCAGTACAACTGCTTACTGTACGCCAAATGCTGCCATTTGCAGCCGCCACACACGCCAAAGTGCTTGCAGTGAGGTTTAACACGGTATTCGGACGGTTTCAAGAGCGATTGAATAACGGCTTCGGCATGATTTTTCTTTGCTGACCGCACTTCTGCAAGCACGACATCGCCCACAATACCACCTTCGACAAAATACACCAAGCCTTCGTGTCGTGCGATGGCCTTACCTTCAAAACCCAGCGACTCTATGGTAAGTTCTACGGTTTGGCGTTTGTGCGGAGCGTTTGTGCGTTGGCGTTTTGGCATAATGTAGAGGTGGTCAAGCAGGTCTCGCAAAACAACGGTTTCAGGTTATTGACTTTCTTGCTGCACACGGCGGTAATCGTTGGCAAGCTGGCGGCAACGTTCCAACGCTCGTTGATACTCGGTTGTCGTGGGGGCAAGGCGAATTGCTCTCAGAAACGCTTGTTCTGCCTCGCCAAATCGTGCCACGCATTGCAACGCCAAGGCAAGATTATACCACGCCACGTGGACTTGTTGATTGGAGGCGTGTTTGTTGGTTGCCATACCAAAGATTTGGAGAGCAGCATCCCAATCGCCTTGCTGTGCGGCGGTGATGCCATTATCTATTTCGGGAATCGTTTTCTCGGAATAAAAATCCACGCCGACGATTTCCTCGTAGGGGACAATTTTTTTCAGAAAGGCTGCCACAAGGCGTTCACGCGCTTCGGCAACCATGTTGGCAACAATAAGCGGCGGTGGCTGGCTATTGGTAGCAGCGACAGAGGCGGGAATTTCTTGCAACAATGCCCGTCCGCCCAAAATTTGACCGTTTGACGTGCGCGACACTTGAAAACTGACCCCTAAGCGCACAACGCCGTTGCGCTGGTAATCCACGAAGGTTTTGCCGTCGCGCTGATAAGGTTTGCTTTCGTTGATGGTTTCGGTGTAGCTGTATTCATTGACCACACCAGAAATTACCAGTACGTCATTCATTGGAGTTACTTGTGAGCGCATGGATTGGTCAAAAAGGGCTTTGTCAATGACCGTAAAACGGTTGGTTTCTACCAGCCGTCTTGCCAACGTGAACTCAAGTTGGTCGCCCTCGTTTGACAGTGCAGTCGTGTTTTTAAAGCCCAACACAACAGCCCGTTTGAAACCGCTGGTGTTGATTTCCGCCGGGCGCAGCACGGGAACTTGAATGCGTGTTGTGCCGCAGCCCCATAAGCAGCACAGCGTCAGCAATGCTGCGCCACAGAAGCCAAGTTGTCTGTCCGAAAATCTGCTTGAGAACCTGAGCAACACCAAGTGTTTCATAAGCTGAAAAACTATAAAAAACGGTCTTGTTATGTGTAAGCCAGCGGCAAAATACCACAAAACCACACAATGCACAAGGAATGAGCAAGCCACGAATATTAGAATAGTGGTGTTTTGCTCGATATTTGTACCTTGTTCGGGTTGTCTGCTTTTTGTCCTCGGTGCGTACTGCAGATGGGTCTAGCATATCCGACCGCCCGCGAAGGAACGGTCAGTCGGAGGGTGTAAGTGCAGTAACAGGAGTTTATGCTGCTTTTCTGTACTGCAAGGCATGATCGCTGCACAATTTAGACTGATGCCCAAGTGCGTTCATAATGCCGTGATAGATATTGTTGAGTGCGTTGTTTATTGTGTTTTTTGTACCTTGATTCGTTCTTATGGAATCTGTGCGTAGCCCCATTGGTACAAAACTACTGAAGACAGTGTCGCTCTCAGGCAGAGAGCATTGGTGTGGCAGAATCCGAACGTTGAGGCACGAAACGTTGCCGATTCTTGACTTGAGCTCATCGAAAGCTGCTTGTTGTGTACTTACAAGGTTTTTACCCCATGTATTGACTTGGATTGGTGCAAACACTACCAAAGGATTGGTGGTATCGTTTGGATATTGTTGGTTAAACGCGCTAACAAATGTGCTTAACCGTTTCGTAAGCATAGCAAGGGCTTCCCGCACATCCTCTTTATGAAGTTTTGTTGGGACGAGTATTGCATCGGCTGCAACTACAGCCATTTTTGCAAATACGCCAAACTCCCCTGATGGGCAGTCTATGATGACTATATCATACGATTTTTGCTGTCTAATATGCTGAAGTGCTTTGCGTAATGCCCCGATGTGATGTGTATTGCTTACGTAAGTACTACACGCGCTAAGGTTGTCTGTTCCAGCAATGATAGAGATATTAGAGTTCAGTAATCGTGGTAGAGTGTTGTACCGCACCGGTTTGATATACTTTGATAATGATGCTGGCTGAACAATGCTGGGTGTGGCGAGGGATTGCAACCATCCAGCAATTGTTTGCTCATTCTTTATGTTAGAAGGTGATGTTCCCAAAAACGTCTTGGTGAGACCACTTTCAACAGCACCGCTGAGGTCTATAAGCAGCACTTTTTTGTTATTACGAAAAAACATATGTGCCAGATTGGCAGCTAACGTGGTCTTTCCCGAACCACCTTTAGTGTTGCAGACAGCCAGAATTTTGGTCATGGACTTACCTCAAAAAAAAAACAGGTGTAAGAATACTGTGTTGCAAGTCATAATGAAGGCTTTTAGTAAAAAGCCCGACATTCTTTTGCACACAGAGTTGATTATTGTTTTTTTTAGAGGTACTTGTTGACCATGCTACTCCCGTAAAGTGACAACGATGAACAAATGATGAACATAAATTCATTGTCGGTTCTCCCAATATGTGTGCCAAACACGTAAAGAGCCTTACTACGCCTATTATCAAGTGTTTGTGTCAGAAGAACATGACAGGGTGAAGAAGGTTGTATTGACAGGTGCCCTGCAATGTGTCAGAATGTCTTCACAACGTTCACAATGTTCACAATGTGTATGTAGTGCGCGATGAGCAATAACAATTCATTCCAAGTACATCACAGCAATTGAACTGCTATGTGCAGGTGGTCGAGCAATATTCCTGTGTGTTTTTCGTTTGTGGACACAAGACAAACACGTAAGTTTGTGGTGGTTTTCGGGGTGTACACCACAAGAAATCACAAAAAATCCTTGTACCGAAGAACCTCTTGGCAATACTACTGTGAGTTTTACTGACTATTTTTCTACGGCTTCATGCACTACGACACCCGCATCAAAACAGTAGGCGAACTCAAACGTTCGGGCTACACACCCGTCTCCATCAAGGAAGAGCTGCGCCGCAATCTTGTCCAAAAGCTCTGTGACGGCGATGAATTGTTCTCAGGAGTACTGGGCTATCAAGACACGGTTATCCCCGACATCCAGCGTGCAATTCTTTCCAAACACAACATGATTTTACTGGGTTTGCGCGGCCAGGCAAAAACGCGCATTGCACGGCTAATGGTGAATTTGCTGGATGAATACATTCCCGTTGTGGCTGGCTCAGAGATGAACGACGACCCCCTGAAGCCGCTCTCACGGTATGCTCGCGATCTTGTGGCAGAACGCGGCGACGACACGCCCGTTGAGTGGCTGCACCGCTCTGAACGCTATGCCGAAAAACTTGCCACGCCCGATGTTTCAGTAGCGGACTTGATTGGCGACGTTGACCCTATAAAAGCGGCTGCGCTCAAACTGCCATATGCCGACGAACGAGTGATTCACTTTGGCATTATTCCGCGTTCGCACCGCTCGATTTTTGTTATCAATGAATTGCCTGACTTGCAAGCACGAATTCAAGTGTCGTTGTTTAATATTTTGCAGGAAGGCGACATCCAAATTCGTGGCTTCAAGCTGCGCCTGCCGTTGGACATACAGTTTGTGTTTACTGCCAATCCCGAAGACTACACGAATCGCGGTAGCATTGTTACGCCGCTCAAAGACCGCATAGAAAGCCAAATTCTCACGCATTATCCAAAATCGCTTGAGACCGCCAAAGCTATCACCGAACAAGAAGCCGATATTGACCAAAGCCAGCGTTCGCTTGTGGAAATGCTTCCTCTGGCACAAATGCTTATTGAGCAAATTGCCTTCGAGGCTCGCAGCAGCGAATATGTGGATGCCAAAAGCGGCGTGTCAGCACGGCTGACGATTTCGGCACTGGAGAACCTGTATAGCGCAGCGGAACGTCGTGCGCTGCTTGCCCGCGATAGCAAAACAACGGTGCGGATAGCGGATTTTTGGGGTGTAATACCATCCATCACAGGAAAAGTAGAACTGGTGTATGAAGGCGAACAAGAAGGTCCGTTCAAAGTAGCGCAAATCCTGATTGGTAAGGCTATTCGCACGGAATTCATCAAGTATTTTCCCGACCCAGAAAAATTCAAACGCAGTTCGGACAACAATCCGTACAAAAAAATCACCGAATGGTTTTCCAAAGGAAACACGGTGGATTTGCTCCACGACGTGAGCAATGCCGCTTATGCCAAAACGCTTGAAGGCGTTCCGGGCTTACGAGAATTGGTCGAATCAAAGCACGCCGCTGCATCGGCATCAGAAAAACTTCTGCTCATGGAGTTTGCCCTGCACGGTTTGGCAGAGTACTCGTTGCTTTCAAAATATACGCTTGAGCGCGGAACACAGTTCAAAGATTTATTTTCCAGTATGTTCAGCATGAAGCCCGGACGCGACGAAGACGAGTTTTGATAACAAGTTTTGACAATCACGTAGCAATACATCACATTATCACATAGCAGTACATTACACTCACAAACCAACCGTTATTGTTGTGGCACACGACGTAAGAATTACACTGTATGGTAAAACCTCGACGATAAGCGTCGAAGCTGACGAATCTATTTTAGCAGCAGCTATTCGCTCCAATCTCGACCCGCCGTATGCCTGCCAGATTGGCTCATGCTGCACGTGTCGGGCAAAAAAACTTTCTGGCGACGTGGTGATGGACGACCGCGAAGCCCTTACCGATGATGAAATCGAAGAAGGCTACATTCTCACCTGTCAAGCACACCCAACAACCGACGGCGTTGCGGTGGACTACGACGCATAAGGTGTGAATCAAGTAGTGAACAAACAAGTACACAATTCATTACATTCAATCAACTGTACGAGGATTTTCAAGGAGCTACACGCAATGGCATACGAATGGAAATTTCATCCCCGCCCGTATTCGGACGAAGAAGCAAAAACGCTCTTGGCAAATGTGTTGTCGCCAGAAACAACCGACTGGCATTACAACACGCACCACAAAGGCTACGTAACGTTTTTGAACAAAATTGAAGCCGAACTGCCCACCGCCGATAAATCGGCTGCGAACGGCAACTGGTCGGATTTTGGTGAACTGAAACGCCGTCAAACGTGGAATCATGCTGGCACGGTGCTGCACGATGTTTACTGGAATGTGTTGGGCGGCGATGGCGACACCAGCAAAGGTGCGGACGTTGTGGCTGCTATTGAACAAGAGTTTGGCTCCATTGACGCATGGAAAGCAGATTTTAAGGCAACGTGTATTGCTGCAAAACTCTCTGGCTGGGCGGTGCTGACGCTTGACCAGTTGTACAGTGGTCGCTTGCTCAATGTGTTAGTGGACGAGCACCATTACGGCGCGATTTGGGGCGGCATTCCGCTTATCTCGTGTGATATGTTTGAACACGCATACTACCACAAAGACGGTCCGGCGCGGGCAAAATACGTGGAGAACTTTTTTGCCAGTCTGCACTGGGGGCGCATTAACGAGCAGTACAAAAAGTTTGCGAAGTAAACTTGGTCTCATCAATTGAGCATAACGTCCGCCGCAAGGTTTTGTAAGCCTCGCGGCGGACTCGTTTTGGGCTGTCAAGCATTGACCGTAGCCATAATAATTCTCCTGAACAGTTGTCGGCAAGAAAAAACGTTTTCCGATGATACTTGGAGCAAAAAAAAGACCGTGAGAATGCTCACGGTCTGATGAAGGTTTTGGAAGTCCATGGTCGCGGACTGCTGTTTCAGGAGGCTTTTCGCATCTGTTCGTCCAGCACATACAGCAATTCTGGTTCGGCTTTGTGTTCTATCACCGCACGGGTGATAACGCATTTACGAACGTTTTTGAGGTCAGGAATGCGGTACATGACGGGAATCATCACCTCTTCCATAATGCTCCGCAGTGCTCGTGCGCCTGTTTTTCGGGCTTTTGCCCGTTCAACAATGGCTTGTAGGGCATCTTCGCGGAATTCCAATTCGATACCATCCATCAAAAAGAGTTTTTGATATTGCTTGACGAGCGCGTTTTTAGGACGGGTTAAAATGTCCATCATGGCTTCGTCGGAAAGCGGATGTAACGCTGAAATAATCGGCAAACGCCCTATGAACTCGGGAATAAAGCCATACCGAAGTAAGTCCTCGTTTGCTACGTGTTTGAGCAATTCCGTGCTTTCTTCTACGTGGCGGGCTGTTTGTTCGGCTGAAAAACCAATCGTCGTGTTTTTCAGGCGGCGAGCAATAATTTTTTCCAAACCCTCAAATGCTCCGCCGCAAATAAAGAGAATGTTTTTTGTGTTGATTTGCACCAAGGGTTGCTCTGGGTGCTTGCGCCCGCCACGTGGCGGCACGCCTGCAACAGTTCCTTCGAGCATTTTAAGCAGTGCTTGTTGAACGCCTTCGCCGGAAACATCGCGGGTAATGCTGGCAGAATCGGATTTGCGGCAGATTTTGTCAATCTCGTCAATATAGACGATACCGCGTTCGGTGCGTTGAAGGTCAAAATTTGCATTTTGCAGCAAATTCGACAGCACCGATTCTACGTCGTCGCCCACATATCCTGCCTCGGTGAGCGTAGTAGCATCGGCAATGACCAAAGGCACATCCAAAACACGGGCGAGAGTTTGTGCTAGGAGCGTTTTTCCTGTTCCTGTGGGTCCTAAGAGCAAGACGTTGCTTTTTTCAATTTCTACGTCGTCAAACGTCCCCATTAAGTCTTGGGACTGAATACGCTTGTAATGGTTATAGACCGCCACCGAAAGCATCTCTTTTGCATGGTCTTGTCCGATAATGTGTTGGTCTAATGCCTGTTTGAGCTCAGAAGGCTTCAGCAGTTTGAAGCGCAGCGTTTCAGGCTGACTTTGTTGCTGATGCTTGGAAAAATGGTCAACGTTGCGCCGCAAAATTTCTACGGAGTTTTGAATACAGATGTCGCAAATATACACGTCGCTGCCAGCAATCATGCTTGTTACTTCGCTGGAAGCCCGACCACAAAACGAGCAGTGAATTTCTTCGGCGTGATAGCGATGTCGGCTCATAAATATTGGGGTTAATGCAAGGAATGATAGTGATACCACTACGTTGGTGCTAACGAGAATACAAAACCGCGTTCTCGTGCAGATGCCTTTGTGTAAACACTCCTGAGATGAACGCGGTTACGTGATGTCGGGCAAATTACATGCCATTGTTATTGTGCATAAGGCACGCAGGCATCGCAAGTTTTATTAGTTTTTGGAGGCACCGTTACTGGTTATCTGCTCGTTGCGCTCCATGATTTTGTCTGCCATGCCGTATTCCAAGGCTTCTTGTGCGGTCATCCAGCGGTCGCGGTCAGCGTCAATTTTAATCTGGTCATAGGTTTTGCCAGTATGCCGCGCAATGATGTTGTAGAGCGCATCGCGTGAGCGGATAACTTCTTTCGTGTAGATTTCAATGTCCGAAAGTTGTCCTTGTGTGCCACCACTTGGCTGGTGCATCATCACTCGTGCGTGGGGCAAGATATACCGTTTGCCCTTAGCACCTGAACAAAACAACACTTGTGCCATCGAAGCCGCCATGCCAATGCAAATAGTGGAGACATCAGGGCGAATAAACTGCATGGTGTCGTAGATTGCCAGACCGTCGGTTACGCTGCCACCGGGCGAGTTGATGTAGATATTCACATCTTTAGTTGGGTCTTCGCTGGCAAGAAAAAGAAGTTGTGCAACAATAAGCCCTGCCATATTGCTTTCTACGGGCGTGTTGAGCAAAATGATGTTTTCTTTGAGCAACCGTGAAAAAATGTCGTACGACCGTTCGCCGCGTGAGGTTTGCTCAACCACAATCGGCACAAGTTGATTGTTCAACGGCTGAACCCGTGCCTGCGAATTCAGCGCGTAGAATTGTTGGGAGATTTGTTCGCCGTGGTGGCGGAACAGGTCCTTTGGTGAATCGTACAGAGGCGTGTTCTTGAGAACATCGTTCGGATAAAACCCTTCTTCGTGAAGCATAAAACCACCTTTTGAAATGAATATGCGAGGAGAACCGTAGTATTCAGTGTTATCATTCTTCTTGGTCAGCTTGCTTTTCTGTGATAGTCGTCTGTGTTGTGTACTTATTGCACATACTGCTGCCACAGCATCTGCAAAAAGCCACCCGCGAAATTTTACGCGCCAACGGGTTCATTCGCAAATTCCGTGTCGGCGACTTCCGTAACGACGGCGTAATCACGCAGCACTTCCATAACTTTGTCGTTGAGCAAACGATGTTGTATTTCTGGGTTGCCAGCAACTAACGAACGCAAATACTCAAAGTTTGCCTCAGAGCCCACCATGTCTGCTAATTCGTTGACGTGTTTGTCAATATCATCGTCGCCAACAGTGAGGTTTTCGGCTTCAATGATGCGCTCACGAATAATCATCCATTTTGCGGTGTTTGTTGCCATTGGGGTTATGCGCTCTACGTAGCGTTGTATGTCAAAACCTTGGGGCAGCTTTTTGTTCGGCAAACGTTCTACTTCTTGCTTCAGGATGTTGGTAATGACTTCCTGCACCAACGCTTGGGGTGGTACAAAATCATGCGCTTCAAGCATTTTTGCTGTAATTTGGTCATTCATGCTCCGCTTAGCAAGGTCTTGCCAGAACTCCTGTATTTGGCGTTCGTATTCCTCACGCAGCTCTTCGGTAGTTACGTACTTGCCCTCTGTAACTTGCTCGACAAATTCATTGCTAAGTTCTGCGGGAATAACGCGCTGAATCTCACTCACCGTAGCAATGGTGCGGTGTTTGACATCGGGATTGTCTCGGTCGGGCATTAGGTGGTTGAATGTGTCGCCCACTTTTGCGTTCAGCAGTGCTGCTTTCACCTCAGAATCAGCAGGCTCACGCTTCAGAAAGACTGTAAATTCTTCTGCTTCGCCGCCCAAAATCGGCAATCCTGTTTGCTCGTCAAGGCGGCGGAACTGCACTTTGGCAATAAACATTTCATCGGTGATTTGCTCGGCAGGCTCGGTTTTGCCATAGCGCATGGTGAGTTCTTCCAGTTCACGGTCAACATCTGCGTCGGTTACAGGATGAACAGGTTTGCGGAGTTCTAACCCCCGATAGTTTGCCAACTCAAATTCTGGCAGCACTTCATAGGCAATGGTGAATTTGATGCTGCCATCGGCATCGCGTTGGATGTCTTTAAGCGAAGGGCGACCCACAGGATTAACGTTTTCGCTTTCAATGAACTTTGCAAAGCCGTCGTTCGCAATAGTTTCAACAGCATCATTCTCAATGACTTTGCCAAACTTTTTCTTGATAATATGCAATGGCACTTTGCCTTTGCGGAAGCCTTGAAGTTCGATGTGTGGCTGTGCTTCTGCATAGGCTTTGTTGTAATGCGGTTCAAGTTCGGCTGCGTGCATGGTAATTACCACTTCACGCTTGCAGCCATCAAGGATAAAATTTTGTGTTTCCACCGTAGATATTGTGTTAGAAACTGAAGAAAAAAGGAATCGGCTGTGTTTTGGTTGTCGTATGTGCAGGTTGCCTCTGTGCATATCAGCCTGCAATCGTGTTTCACAACCTTGTGCGGGCGGGGAGACTTGAACTCCCACGAGTTGCCTCGCCAGATCCTAAGTCTGGTGCGTCTGCCAATTTCGCCACGCCCGCAGATTGTTCACTGAAAGACAACAAAAATACGGCACAAACACCAGATATGGAAAGATTTTTTTGTTCAGCACGCACCTGTTGCTTTTCTTCTACGCTGCAAGAGACAGACAAAGAGACAGATAAAGCAACGCCGCTCAAAAGCGTTCTTCGAGCGGCGTTGTGCTGAACATGGTGTTGAGTATGTGTTGAGCATAGTGTGAATATGCTCAGGGTGTGCTTGTTGTGTTGTGAGCTACGAACAACCGCTTGTGCTGCCGCAATCTTCACAAACAGTACAACTACCATTGCGTTTGACGCGCATGGAACCACAATTGAAGCATTGTTCGCCCGTGTAGCCTTTCGCCTTTGCCTCCACAATGCGGGCTTGAGAGCCATTGGCGGTGCCAGCAGTGGAAGCACCGGGGGTTTTTGCGGAGACCATCTCTGGGACTTGCTCAGGTGTTTTTGCCACAGGTTGAATGACAATTTCAGGCGATGCAGGATTTGCTTCAGTAGCGTGTGGGGTTTCATCAACGGCTTTGACATGAACAAAATCGTTGCGTTTCAAATAATCATACCCCAATGAACGGAACACATAGTCCAAAATGGACGTGGCGTTTTTGATGGCTTCATGACCTTCAACCAAGCCAGCAGGCTCAAAGCGCGTGAAGGTAAAGGTTTCCACTAGCTCCTCAAGCGGCATGCCGTATTGTAGAGCTTTGGAAGCAAGCACCGCAAAACAGTTCATCAAGCCCTTAAATGACGCACCTTCTTTGTACATATCAATAAAAATCTCGCCGAGAGTGCCATCTTCAAACTCGCCGGTTCGCAAGAACACTTTGTGACCACCCACATATGCTTCGCGGATGTGTCCAGTGCGGCGTTTGGGCAAGCGGCGGCGTTGGGCGCGGTGATAGACTTTCTCCACAATTTGCACCTGCACGTCTTTAGGTCCTTTGGTTTCATCAAGAGTTTCTTCGTCGCCGAGCATCACAATTTCATCCATTTCGCTGACGGCGGTACTGTTGAGTGGCTGCGAGAGTTTTGAGCCATCGCGGTAGAGCGCGTTGGCTTTCACGCCAAGTTTCCATGATTCCATGTACACATTGGCAACGTCCTCCACGCTTGCTTCGGCGGGCATATTGACGGTTTTGGAGATTGCGCCTGAAATAAACGGCTGCACTGCTGCCATCATCCGCACATGTGCCATAAACTCAATAAAACGTTCGCCTTTCGTGCCGCATTTGTTTGCACAGTCAAAAATTGGCAAATGCTCTTTTTTCAAGTGTGGCGCACCCTCTACGGTCATTGTGCCACAGATGTATTCGTTTGCCTCATCTATTTGCTCTTTAGTGAAGCCAAGTGCTGCGAGCATATTGAAATTGAAGTCGTTTAACTGTTCATCGCTAAAGCCCAAGGTAGTTTTGCAAAATTCTTCGCCCAACGACCACTTGTTAAAGGCAAATTTGATGTCGAATACGCCGTCCAATTGTTTTTCGATGGCATCAATGGCATCGGGCGTGAAGCCCTTGTCTTTGAGCGACGCACGATTGATATGCGGGCAGCCTGTCAGCGAGCCATGACCTTTGCAGTATTTTTCGATTGCTTCAATTTGTTGGGCTGTGTAGCCCAGTTTAGCCAAGGCTTTCGGTACCGATTGATTCACAATTTTGAAATAGCCGCCGCCAGCGAGTTTTTTGAATTTCACAATGGCAAAATCTGGTTCTACGCCTGTGGTGTCGCAGTCCATCACAAGCCCGATGGTGCCAGTAGGGGCGATAACGGTTACTTGAGCATTGCGATAGCCGTACTGTTCGCCAAGTTCTACTGCTCTGTCCCACGCCTCGCGTGCTGCTTGTACCAAAGGTTTATCGGGGCAATGGTCTTGATGAATGCCCATAGGCTTTATGCTCAAGCCTTCGTATTGATTTTCTGCCATATTGTAGGCGGCGCGACGGTGGTTTCGCATCACGCGCAGCATTGCATCACGATTGCGTTGGTATCCGGAAAACGTCCCGAGTTCTTTTGCCATTTCTGCGGAAGTAGCATAAGACTCGCCCGTCATGAGAGCGGAAATTGCGCCAGCAACTGCCAGTGCTTGTGGGGAGTCGTAAGGAATACCAGCGGTCATCAAAATAGTGCCTAAGTTCGCGTACCCAAGCCCCAAGGTGCGGAACTCATAGCTCAGTTCTGCAATACGCTTCGAGGGGAATTGCGCCATCAATACCGAAATTTCCAGAATAATCGTCCAGATGCGGGTTGCGTGGCGGAAATCTTCCACGTTGAATGTGCCTGTCTCTTCATGGACAAAATGGGCTAAATTCAGGCTCGCTAAATTACACGCCGTGTCGTCGAGGAACATATACTCACTGCATGGATTCGAGCCATTGATGCGCCCGTCGGCAGGGCAGGTGTGCCACTCGTTTACGGTGGTGTCGTACTGCAGTCCCGGGTCGGCAGATTTCCACGCGCTCATGGCAATTTTGTGCCATAGGTCTCGTGCTTTCACAGTTTTTGCTATCTTGCCGTCCGTTCTGCGAGTCAAATGCCATTCTTTGTCGTCCAACACCGCCTGCATGAATTCATTGGTTACGCGCACAGAGTTGTTGGAGTTCTGACCACTCACGGTGTTGTATGCTTCTGATTCGTAGTGTGTGTCAAAGACCTCGAAGTTTAACCTGGTGAAACCTTGTTCCACAAGAGCCAGTGTGCGGAAAATGTAGCTTTGCGGCACTTCGTTCAGCACACAAGCACGCACAGCACGGGCAAGTGCTGTATTTTTCTTCATGTTCACACCACCAGCAAGGGCAGCGTCCATGACCTCCTGTAAGTGTTTGGCGGCGATTTTAGAGCCCGTAACAAGAGCAGCCACTTTTTCTTCTTCTTTTGCTTTCCATTCAATGAACTCTTCAATGTCGGGATGGTCGACGTTGAGGATAACCATTTTTGCAGCGCGGCGCGTTGTGCCGCCAGATTTAATAGCTCCGGCAGCACGGTCATAAATTTTCAAAAAACTCATCAAGCCTGATGAAGAGCCGCCGCCGGAGAGTTTTTCGCGTGTGGCGCGAAGCGTAGAAAAATTTGTTCCCGTGCCTGAGCCGTACTTGAAAATGCGTGCTTCGCGCGTTACGAGGTCAAAAATGCCGCCTTCATTGACCAAGTCATCTTCGACGGACTGAATAAAACATGCGTGCGGTTGCGGATGGGTGTACGCATCGTCTGAGCGTGTGAGTTCTTTGCTCACGGGGTCAACGTAAAAGTGTCCTTGCGATTTGCCCGTAATGCCGTAGGCGAAGTGTAGTCCCGTGTTAAACCATTGTGGCGAGTTTGGTGCAGCCATTTGCTTCATGAGCATATACGCTGTTTCATCGTAGAACGCTTGAGCGTCGTCGGGGCTGTCAAAGTAGTGGTGCGTTTCGCCCCACCACCGCCAGCAGCCTGCCAGACGGTGAACGACTTGTTTGATAGAGCGTTCCGCGCCCAATACGTGATTGCCTTGTTCATCAAGCACGGGTTGTCCTTGCGCGTCAAATTGTGGCACGCCAGCCTTGCGGAAATATTTTTGCGCCAAAATGTCTGTTGCTACCTGCGACCAGTGTTTAGGGACTTCGATGTTGTCCATTTGGAATACCACCGAGCCATCAGGATTTCGTAGGGTTGATGAACGCAATGTGTACTCAAATTGGTCGAAAATGCTCACTCCAGCGCGAGTGAATCGGCGAAAAATCTTCATACTGCACACTCCACGAGTTGATAAAACGTGAATTTTTATATTTGAGGTATTATCTGAATTTTGATGCTTGTGTTCTTGATGAATGTTGTTTGTAGCGCAATCAATCGATGACGAAGTTGTCCCGCTCGCGTTGTATGGTTTGTACACGTGAACAAGGGCGGTGTTCGTCGTCTATGCTATACTTTCGTGCTCTTTCGTGCTATGGTTGTGTCGTTGTGATGCGTTTGGCAGGAGAATAACACCTTGAAATATACACAATTTTACCAGTTTACGTTTGCTGCATAACGCAAACCGGAGGGTAAAATATGACATTAGTGATGAAAAGTTGCTGGAAAAATATGCACATTGCACATGGAAAAGCCAGCATTGTGCATTGAAGCCGTTTGTAGGGTGTACAAAAACGCTGAAAATCCTTTGCAAAACCTTTCCACAATGGTATGAAAGACTTGATTTTTTGAAAATAACTTGCTTTCACAATGGCAGAACACATTGAATCGCTTTGGAACGCCGTTGTAGCGGTGTTTTTGAATCCGTTTACACGCACGGTAAGCATTGTTATGCTTTCTGTGCTTGTTGGTGTGATACTGCGTCTGTTGGCGGGCGTGTGGATGCGGCGTATTGCCGCACAGACGGATGCGCTCTACGACGACATTATCGTGGACGCACTGCGCCGCACAGTGCTGTATATCGCGCTTTTTGTGGGAATGAATGTGGCGGTGCGCGAACTGCCGCCGTCGGTACGGACGATGATTATGCCCTACGCACGTCCTGCCATCAACACGGGAATTATTCTGTTGATTACATTTTTGGTGGCACAGGTACTACGGCAAGTGTTTAAAATTCGTGCCTCCAGCGAAGACAGTCGTATTGCTGCTATGTCGCTCACGCGACGTGTTGTCGAGTTTGTGGTCTACATCGTCGGTGGTGTCATGGTGCTTCGCACTTTTGGTGTGGACGTAACGGCAATCGTTACTGCGCTTGGTGTGGGCGGTCTGGCAGTGGCATTAGCACTTCAAGACACACTCTCGAACACTTTTGCGGGCATGTACATCACGCTTGCTCGGCAACTCCGCAAAGGCGACTACATCAAAACCAGCGACGGGTTTGAGGGCTTTGTTAAAGATATTGGCTGGCGCAACACGACGATTGAGACCATCGAGATGAACATGGTTTTTATCCCTAACAACAAACTTGCACAGTCTATCGTTGTCAATTACTTTCTGCCAAAGGAACGGTTTTATGTGAGAGTAGAGGTTGGCGTTGCATATGATACCGACCCACAGCTTGTTGAAGACCTTCTCATAGCGTTAGTCCGTGAGTGCGGTCATGCTACGCCCGAAGAAGCTGCAAACCCCGAACAGGCACCGGGAAAAATTCGCCATCTGCTGCACACGCCTGAACCATTTGTACGGTTTGGACGATTTGGCGAGTACTTGCTTAATTTTCGATTGTTGGTCGTCGTTGATACGTTCGATAATCAATTTCACGTACAACACGAAGTGATGAAGCAAATCTACCGCCGCTTCCGCCAAGCGGGCATACGCATTCCTATGCCCATCCAAACCATCTACTTTGGCGACGGCACTGCCAATGCTGTTACAAGTGGCATGCAAGCATCCAGCGAGATAATACCTGTACCAAGAAGCATGTGATACACTGGTGCACTACACCAGATGCGTTAGACAAAAGCCCGCCTGTGCTTGCCTTCAAGACGTTTTCAAGACATTTTCAAGATATTTTCAAGCACAGGCGGGCTGCATTGTTTGAACAACATGCTGAAATTACTTTTTCCACTTAATGGAACAGCCAATGGCTTTGGTGCTGGTGATTGCCGGTGTCTGTCCCTTGAGCAAGGCTGCAATGGCAAGTTCCACATACTTTTCTTTGACAGCACTTGCGTCGTCGGTGTTGTCGTCTATGGCACCGATGTATGCCACTTCAAGCGCGTTGTTGGTGGCAGTATTTTTTTTCAGCAGATACACGTGTGGGGTTTTGGTTGCGCCGTAGGTTTTGGCGATTTCTTGCGTTTCATCGAACAAATAGGGAAAAGGAAATGCTTTGTCTTTGGCGCGTTGAATCATGTTTTCAAACGAGTCTTGTGGCTGTATTTTGGGGTCGTTCGGGTTAATGGCTATAACGGGATAGCCTTGTGGTGCATAGGCTTTGTGCAAAGCAATAATGCGGTCTTCGTAGGCTTTGGCATATGGGCAATGGTTACACGTGAAAATCACGATAAAGCCTTTGGCATCGGTGTAATTTTTTAGCGAAACCGTCTTGCCGTCAATGTTTTTGAGCGAAAAGTCTCGCGCCACACTACCGACGCTGTATCCGTCGGCGGCATGAGCAGAGACGCTGCTTAACCAAGCAACAACAAGCATGAGTGCTGCCAACAAACGCAGCGTGGGGTGTTGTAGTGTGGTTTTCATGGTGCTTGAACCTTTCCGAATGGTGAAAAAATGTGTGAAACCGAAACCTTGTGCGAACAACAGAGGCGATGCCAAACAGCGAATTTATGGTGTTTGCAATTGCTGAACAAAGGCTTTGAGTTCGTCGTAGGTGAAACTGGCTTCCTTGAAGAGTGTTTTGCCTGTTGGGGCAATGCCCAATGTGGCGGGAATTGCGCCTGACCAGTCTTTGGATATACGGTCAATCCACGCATTGGGATTACCAGCATCAAGCAGCAGGACGCGCCCGCCGTGCTTGTGCAGTTCCCGTTTAGCAGCAAAAGGCCGCACCGTGCGCTCTAACGCACGCTTGAAATCAAGGCTTACAAATGTGACAGCTATCACTGTGGGCAGCAGTGGCTGTTCGCGCTGTAATCGCTGAAAATAGGGCAGTTCTTCCACACACGGCTTGCACCACGTTGCCCAAAAATTGATGATGTTCAGAGTGTCGCGCTGAGGCTGAAGATAGCTTTGAAGTTGCTCGAAATTCACCACGTGTACTGTTGGCTGAATTGCGTTTGCAGTAGCAGTAGCGGGTTTACGTGGTTGAGTGCATGCAAACGGAGTGTTCATCAAATGCGCGATGCACACCAGCACAAAACACCACCAGAGGCGTTGTCGGTAGTTGAAAGTGTTCATAGGGGTCAGGTTCAATACTTAACGAATATAGCGTTTGTGCCACAACACCAAATTGAGTATGGTATAGAGCGATTTGCCGAAATGACGTTTGCCGCTTGTATGAGTGGTAAAAAAGTGCCGAAGGGCTTCTCGGTCAAACACTTCTCCCACGAGCGGCGAGGCAAAGACTTCCGATTCCCAGTAGCTGCGAAGTGGCTTGCGAAACCATTCGCTCACGGGAGCAGCAAACCCTTGTTTTTTGCGGTAAATTATGTCGTGTGGCAGCAACGTTTCCACAGCCTTTTTAAGCAGATGCTTGGTTTCGCCGCCCTGTGCGGCATAGCGTGGAACTTTTACGCGCTCTGGCAACGTCATGGTAAATTCTACCAAACGGTGGTCTAAAAATGGCACCCGTGCTTCCAAACCGTGCGCCATAGAGATTTTATCCACTCGCATCAGCAGCAGCTCGGGCAAACGATGAGCAAATTCGATGTACGCCATTTGCTGCAAATAATCAGCCTTGGGCAGGCGTTGAAGAGCCTCGGCGTGCAGTGTTGCTACAAACGTTGCTGCATCGCGGCTGTGGTGGCGAAAGCGCGGTGTGAACAGCATCTGCAGGTGTACAGGCGTAAGGTCAAGCGCACCGCCCCAATACAGCGCGTCGCCTTCGGTTCCACGACGCAAATAGTCCAGCGCAAGGTAGTGCTGCTGGCTCAAAAACAAGGGTTTGACAAGCGCGTATATGCTTAAACGAAGGGCTTTGGGCAGTGCTGCATACATCCGCCAAAGACCATGATAAAACCGAAGGTCACGGTGCATCCACGAATAGCCAGCGAATTGTTCATCGCTGCCTTCGCCCACTTGCACGACAATCGTCCCTGAGGCTCGCGTGAGCTTGCTAACAAAATTGAGCGGGATACACACGGGGTCGCCGTTGGGTTCGTCTTCGTGCCACGCTAAGGACTCGAAGACTTCCAGCGCGTCGTTGTGGTCAATCAAAATTTCGTGATGATTCGTGCCAAAGAGCGTTGCCACGCGCCGTGCGTAGTGCATTTCGTTGTACTGTTCCAACTCTTTGAAGCCGACCGAAAACGTATCGACGGGTCTGTTCATAAGTTCTGCCATAAGCGCGACATTGGTGCTGGAATCAATGCCACCGCTTAAAAACACACCAAACGGCACGTCGCTCATCATGCGGTCTTTGACTGCTTGGCGCAACAGGCGCATCAGTTCTTGCCGAATCTCTTCTTCGCTCTCGAAGGTTGGCTGTGTACCAATGCCATAGGTAACATTCCAATACTCCCGCATCTCCGTCGTTCCGTCGAGTCGTAACTTAAGCCAGTGTGCTGGTGGCAGTTTGTGGATGCCTTGAAAGAGCGTGGAACGCCCTGTCATGGACAAGCTAAGATAATTAGGGAGTTCGGCGGCGTTCATGGTTGCACTGATAGCAGGATGCTGAAACAGCGATTTTATTTCTGAGGCAAAGAGAAAACGCCCCTGTTGTTGTGTGTAGTACAAGGGTTTAATGCCAATACGGTCGCGGGCGCAAAAGAGTTCTTGGCGGTCTTCGTCCCAAATAGCCAGTCCCCACATTCCTACCAACTTTTCCAGCAAGTCTGCGCCCCATTCGGCGTAACCATAGAGCAGGGTTTCGGTATCGCTTTGGGAGCGATAGCGGTAGCCTTTGCGCTCAAGTTCGGCGCGAAGTGTGCGGTGGTTGTAAATTTCACCGTTGAAGACAATCGTGAACCTGCCATCGGGTGTGGTCATGGGCTGATGACCGTTTGGGGACAAATCGACAATTGCCAAACGCCTGAAGGCAAAGCCAGCATTGCAGGCACGCGAAAGCCACTGACCTTCGTCGTCGGGACCGCGATGTGCAATCACGTCGCTCATACGCTGCAATAGTGCGTGGCTAATGGTACGTTCTGCCGCTCCGTATTCCACAATTCCTGCTATTCCGCACATACACTGCTGTTGTGGTTAGTGATGAAGGTGGTGTTACTACTGCTCGAGTATGTTAAAAGTATGTTGAAGTACGTCAGTGAAGTTGTGGACAGGTTATGAACTGTGCATTGAGCAGTTGAATATCTGAGAATCATCGTTGAGTATCTGTACTGAGTATCTGTACAACGCCTCAAATACAAAGGCTCGAAGGAATGTGTAGGTAGTATCCTTCGAGCCTGCAAGGCGTTAAGGCTGAACAATGCCAGAGTCTCACACCAGTAACGCATACAGGAGCATCACTGTAAGCGACAAGCGCAAGCCGTGCCTTACGGTGCTTGAGTGGCGTTGGTAATAGTCCAGAAAATACGCACTGCTGAGTGTCAGCGTAATGACTCCCAAGGCGAATGCTATACCCGTTGGTAAGTCCAGTGACCGATATAGAGTACGCGCAATGCCGCCAAACCACGGCGTACCAAACAGCAGAATAAGGTGTGCTGTGTAGATGTAGAGCGATTTTTTGCCAAGCCGCGAATAATACTGTTCCAGTGCACGGCTAAAACGATACAAATATGATAAACCGCTCATCAGCACAAGCGCACAACCCAGACGCAGCATAACAAAATGCGGGCTTGCAAGGTAGTAGTCATGCGGTGGATACACCACCACAGGGCTGTACGTTCCAATAAGTCCAAGCCCTGCGATAATGATACCCCATCGAAACATCACACGGGGAAACACATGCTCGCGTTGAGCTATATCCGTAGCTTGTAAAAGCGCACCAATGCTTACACCGAAAAACATATATGCCGAGTATGGAAACACAAAAAAGAGCGAACCATGATGCGCTGTAAGGTAGCTTGCAAGGGACTGGTGCAGGAAGTCCGACCACTGAATTTGATGCACAAGCGGCGAAACGAGCATCAGCACTACGCCAATGACCATAGAAATCCGTGCAAACTGCCCTGAGGAACGCGTATAGCGCATGACCGTCATTACGCCAATCAGTGTCAATCCCGAAAGCTGCAAAATATTTACTTGAAAAAAGAAATACCAGCCTTCGGGCGAAACAAAAGGCAGGTCACGCAAGCGATTGGCAGGAAAAACAAGCAGATAACCGATGCCAATAAGCGTAAGAGCCCAGCGAAGTTGTTTCCAATAGTGCTCAGAACCGATGCTTCCCACAACGCCGCCCAAGCCGTCACGCTTGTTCGCAAACACTTGCACTGCACCCGAAAGCATCAGAAAAATCGGTGCTGTTAGACCGCGCAGAAAATGCCATACACTCCAAGGAAACTCGGCAATGTTTAAGTGCGTAGGCGATACCAACGCATCTAAGGTGTGTCCCTGCATCATGAGTATCATAGCTACAAGGCGCACAAAATCAAGAATATAGAAACGTGGTGCAGTACGTGGTGTAGTACCAGAGGCGGTATCAGAAGGTGTAGAGCGAGTGTGCTGCAAGGGCGATGATAACTTGTCCATGAATGTTGGTAGTGTTTTTTGCAATTTTTGCAATACTTATCTTGAGTGCTTACCATTTGTGTACATACATTCGAGCAGCACAAAGGCGACAAAAAATACGTTAGATGCTGCGAACGGGTTATGCTTGCTGAATTTTACGTAGAGACGCTGCAAAACTGCAAAATTGTTTCTGTGTATTCAATGTATGGTTAATGAATTTTTGTTCATTTTGTTCGTTGAAAGGTCGAGAGTTTGCTGTGATTGCCTAAGGTCAGAAAAGTTTTCAACAAAAACCTTGTGCAGAAGAGCGCGGAATTGTAGATTTGCGGTTCTACCTAAAAAATCTTGAACGTAAAAACAATTTTTATCATTCATAGTACGACATCATCATGTTTGCAATAGTACAAGTTGGTGGCTTTCAATATCGCGTTCAGCAGTCGGACGTACTGCGTGTGCCGCTTATGAAGGGCAATGTTGGTGAAGAAATAAGCCTTGCAGTGCTTGCTGCTGGCGAAGGAAATACCATGAGCATTGGTACGCCTACACTGCCCGGCGCAGTGAAAGCAACAATTCTTTCTCACGGTAGAGCGGAAAAAGTGATTGTATTCCACAAAAAACGCCGCAAGGGATACCGCAAACGCAACGGTCATCGTCAGCATTTTACAGAGATTCAAGTAAACAGTATTGCTATGTGAACAATCACTGTTGAGCAGCCGCTCCATTGAGCAGGTGTTGTTGTGCTACCTAAGCAGTGTTCACAAGTTTACGTATTGTTCAACCACTCATGTCTATTCACGCTCAACAACAAGAAGCAAATCTCTTGTACGTTGAGTTTTTCAGAAAGGAATTTACAGCATGGCTCATAAAAAAGGTGCCGGCTCCACAAAAAACGGACGCGATTCACAGTCCAAACGCTTAGGTGTAAAACGCTTTGGCGGTGAAGTCGTTACAGCGGGCAATATCATTATTCGTCAAAAAGGCTCTGCGACTCACCCCGGCGAAAACGTTGGTATGGGCAGAGACTACACGCTTTTTGCTCTTACCGATGGCAAAGTGCAGTTTGGCTACAAAGCTGGAGGCAAAAAAATTGTTTCCGTTCTTCCTGCCAAGCCGTAAAAGCAAGGTATAATGCTTTGTTCAAGTTTGTTCAAGCAAGACACTATGTAATACGTCTCAGAGAAAAGTGCTATATCACAACGATACAGCACTTTTCTCGTTTGTAGCATCTGCCGTAGAATCGTTTATGGGATACTGCGAAATATGGTGTAGCGCAGAAAAAATTCCAGCAGAAAGCATACAAGCGCAGCAAGTGCAAACGGGAAAAATTCTTCAGAATACCGCCGAAACTCTGTTACTGAGATTTTTGTCTTTTCCAGTTGGTCAATTTCACGGTAAATTTCTTGAAGTTTGGTGTTGCTTGTAGCACGGAAATACTTGCCATTCGTCATAGCCGCCATTTGCTGCATAACGTCCTCATCTATTTGCACTTCCATATTTTGGTACTGAATGCCATATGGTGTTTGTACTGGATATGGTGCGTAACCGCGAGTTCCTACGCCAATGGTATAGACACGCATATTAAAATTTTTGGCAATCTCGGCAGCTGTGAGTGGTGCGACGGAGCCGGCGTTGTTTACGCCATCGGTGAGCAAAATAATTACCTTACTTGCTGCTTGGCTGTCTTTGAGCCGACTGACGGCATTGCTCAGTCCCAAGCCAATTGCCGTGCCGTCGGCAACCATGCCGCTTTTGATTGTTTCAAACAAACTTTTGAGCACGGCATGGTCAGTGGTGAGGGGGCATTGTGTAAAACTCTCGCCACTAAACACTACCAAGCCGATGCGGTCATTTGGACGGGAATCAATAAACTCTTGCGCTACCTTTTTAGCTGCCTCAATGCGATTGGGCTTGAAATCTTCAGCCAGCATTGAACCCGAAACATCCATTGCTAAAATAATGTCAATGCCCTCAGTTTCGACGTTTTGCCCTTTGGAACTCGTTTGCGGGCGTGCTAAGGCAATAATGGTAAGCGTGAGCGCAATCAACCGCAAGCCAAAAAGCCCGTGTCGCGCCCACACGCGCCATGAACGCTTGATAGTGCTAAATCCCGCGGTTGTGGAAACCCGCATTTGCCCAATCGTACTTTCTTTTGTGCGCCAGTAGCGGTACACCAATACTGGTAGGACTATCAGCAGTGCAAACATGTGCGGTTGAGCAAACACATAACCGTAGGCGGAAAATTTCATGCGATGTTGTATCCCAAGATTCTCAAAAATATACGCTGGCGCAAACAGCCTTTGGTGTTGCGTCACGCAAAATTGCGATAAACACCGCAATAAAACAACTTGAAATCACCTCTCTGAGCAGGAATCTCCAATCGACAAACATGAGCAAGAGTTAAGTAATAATCCCTAATAGTTCCCCGTTCGAGCCAAATTATCGAGGCGGTATTCACGAAAAACACGAAAAATATGCTGTGAAGGTTGTGTAGAACTTGTGCAGAACATAATTTTTTCTTAAACTTTCCCTTAAATTAGGGTGGAGGGGAGAACAATGCTCGAAAACAACCATGACGCTGTTGCAGGTTTAATGCTCCCTATGGCAGTGTCCTGAAGCGTTTCGCAACAATTTCGTAGTTAAACTCTAAGGTTGTATTGGTTGCCAGTCCTCACGCTATGAGGCATTGGTAATACGATAAGCCCTGTATTTACATGGTGATGTGATGAGTAATAGCTGTACTTGTGCTGTGGGTGGCATGCGTCGTGGTATGTGTCAATGCGTGTACCAATCATTAAGCTACGGCTTTTGTGCAGTGCTGTCGCTGGTGCAAAGACGGTTGCGGCGCGGGAGCAGGGTGATGATACTTCTATTACTGCTGAATGTAGTGTCGCTGCAAGCCCAAGCTCTGTTAGATTCGGCAAGTTTGGCAAAACAACCCACATTCTACACGCTCAAAGAAGCACTCAAACAGCCCGAAAAGGTCTATAAACTCAATCTGAGTTTCAAAAAACTGACGGTGTTGCCGCCAGAGATTGGGGTGCTCAGAAACCTCCAAATGCTTGATGTGAGCAATAACCAACTCTCTGCATTACCGACGGAAATTTCTACGCTACCGAACCTGCAAACACTGATTCTGAATAATAACCAACTCACTTCGCTACCCTTGCACATAGACAACTGCGTGTATTTGCAGACGCTCAATGCAGGCTATAATCGTATTCGAGAACTGCCGCCAGACATTGGCAAGCTGCATAATATCAATGTGCTCAAGTTGCATTACAATCAAATCACCGCTTTGCCTCAGAGTATTGGTAGCTTTCCGAATTTGACGGTGTTGGATTTGAGCGGTAATCGGTTGGGAGCGTTGCCGAACGAGATTGGAAATCTCTTGACGTTGCAAAGCCTGAATCTGAGCTACAACCAGCTAACAATGCTGCCACCAGAAATGGGCAATTTGGCAAACTTGGTTTCCTTGCACATCGTCAATAACCGTCTTTCGTCGCTGCCCCATACGATTGGTAAACTCTCAAAATTAGAAGTGCTGGATTTGACCAACAACAGGCTAAGCACGTTGCCAGAGGAAATACACGGTTGGCAGCGTTTGGTCAAATTAGAGCTTAGTTCTAACAAACTCAAAAGCGTACCGCCTGCAGTGGGATTCTTACCAAATCTCCAAGTACTGGTGTTGAGCTATAACCAACTTACCGTGCTGCCTACGGAACTTAGCAACCTTTCAGCACTCAAGACGCTCGCCCTGTCAAGCAATCAACTGACGGTATTTCCTGATGCTCTGACAAGGCTCTCGGCATTGGTGCATTTGGATTTGAACAACAATAAGCTCAAATCGCTACCTGACGAAATAGGACTATTGACGAATTTGCAAGACCTCAATATGAGTGATAATCTGCTGTCGTCTGTCAATACTGCGTTGGGTAAACTCACAGAGCTACGAATTTTGGTGTTAGCGGGCAACCAACTGACGAATGTACCAGAGGAACTTGGCAACTTGGATAACTTGAAACTGTTACTGCTCAACCGCAATCAACTGACCCAACTGCCCCAAGAACTTCAAAAACTCTCACAGTTGCAAACGCTCGAACTCTCGTACAACAAGTTCCCCAGCAAGGAACGCGAACGCATTTTATCGTTATTTCCCAATTTGCTTTCACAGGATTTTTTGGATAATCGCTAAACGTTATGCTCACTGCTGTTGCAAGGTCATTCATGCTCTCGAAGCCTCTTCGCATTTTGATGTTGGCTGTTGTGGTAATTGTGCTGAGCGTGAATCTGTTCACATCGGTACTTGTGGCTCAGGTTGCTGATACCACTCGCGTTCTAAGCCAGGACGTTCTGGCAAATCTTAATGCCTCGCGGATACAGATAAACAAGCTGGGAATGCTTACGTTGGGTTTGTGGGCTGTGAGCAATATGGCGGTCAATGGCGCACTGATGACGCGCTCTGAAGGCAATGCGTATTATTTTCAGCAAATGAACGTGTTCTGGAATGTGGTCAATCTTGGTCTGGCGGCTGCGGGATATTGGGGTGCTGTGCAAGAACAGCCATCGGCGATTTCGCTTGCTGAAACCGTGCAGAAACAATCGTCTATTGAATCCATACTCTTGCTAAATGCAGGGCTTGATGTAGCGTACATGGCTGGCGGTGCGTGGATGCTCGAACACAGTAAAACCTCTGCCGATGCCGAACGTTGGCGTGGATACGGTCAGTCGCTGCTTCTGCAAGGCGGCTTTCTATTGGTTTTTGACGTGGCAATGTATGTCTTGCATCACGCCCAAGGCTCGCCAGCATTGGAACAGATACTACGCTCGGTGCAGATAGGAGCAAATCCTTACGGATATTCTGTGGCTCTACGGTTGTATTTTTGATACATCTCTTTTTACTGATACACCTCTCTACTGCGGTGGCAGCACATCCAAACGTCCCAGTGCCATGACTTGTTGAATCGTTCGCTGCATTCCTTCGGTTGAGCCATCCAAAATAATGACGTTGCCCTTGCCATTTTCAGCAAAATGCTTGATAGCTTCTGTCCACATGGTAAACAAAATAGCTGACGTGTCCATGTTGGCCTGTTGCATTTCGCGTGCAGCAAGCGTCATGCCTTTTGCTACCTCCTCGCGGAACAGTGCAATGCCTTGTCCGCGCAACTGAGCAGCTTGGCGTTCAGCTTCTGCCGCGATACGAATAGCATTGCCTTCGGCTTCGGCTTGTTTGGTTTTGGTGATAAGCAGTGCTTGACCTTCGTTTTCGGCGGCAGCTTTTAGGTTGTTCGACGCCACCACCTTTGCCATAGACTGCATGATAACGGTGTCAAAGGCAATGTCGTTCATTTGCAAGTCTATCAAATGATAGCCCCACTCTTCGAGCGTTTGGTCAAGTTGTTCTTTGACATCCTCGACAATTTCCCGACGCAGCCCCAAAATCTCCGACTGCTTCTTGGTTGCCACAAAACCCCGCACCGAGCCTTCAACCGTGCGCGTAAGAGCCTGCATGAGGTTTTGTTCGTCCACAAATTTGAAAGCAACGTTTTTGATAGTGTCTTCGCGTTGGTCTAAAACGGCAAACAGGAGCATCGCGCTAAAATTAACGTTTGCTTGGTCGCTGGTGATGGCTTGAAACTGGAGCTCCACAGAGCGGTTCTGCAGTGAAACACGCCTGAAAATGCGCTCTAAAAGCGGAATCTTGAAGTTTAACCCGGGTGTCATCACCCGTTGAAATTTCCCAAACATCGTTACCACAGCCACCGTGCCTTGTGTAACCGTAACAAACGAGGAGAAAAGTACCGGTAGCACGAAAAAGACCACCAGCACCACATAGATAATGAATGTTTCCATAGCTACACCCTTGAAGAAAACGTGAACAAAGAAACCCCGCGCTTAAGCAAAGGCGAGTGGTATTTAGCACAGGAAGATACAAAGTATTTGTCCGTCCTGCAATGATTTTGCGATAAATTTTGGCGAGATGGTGAGCAATCGTATGATGACGACGCTTTCATGGACTCTCCTGAAAAAAGTCCAGAGAAAAGTTGATAGAGTAGTGCAATTTATGTAGATTACACAGGGCAGCGTTTCTGCGTAATGTATCTACTTCTACCTCGTTCTGCATTTGTCATCCATTGAAACTATATGAGCTTTAAGCAGCAATTTCCGTTGGGCGAAGAATACTATATTGACATTACCCGCGAATGTGCTCATGGCGGTGCGTGGGACAATCATATTGTTCTTCATGTCTATCAATCATCAACTTCAATGGAAGTTGCAAAACTCCTTCTGCGTTCTTTAGAGCCGCTTTCGTATAGTGGCTTTGCTCCAACAGATTTTGTACAACACGGTTTGCGTTCGGTGGAGCCGGGCAAAGGTCATGCCCACAGGATGCACGATTTTCTCATAAGCCACCGTGCTGTATTGCCATTTGAGATTCGCAATGTGTACTCTACGAATCCCAGCACGGATAATCTCTATTTCGTGCAACCCAATCAACCGCGTTTGTACCTTTCCGAAAGTGCTATTCGCTTCTGGAACAAGCGCATACAACAGCAAAAGGCTGAGTATGTCGATGAACTCAAACGCTACCGCATTACATGGGACACCTAAAGATGGATGACGTGAAGAACGGGTGTTTGCATCAACTGCGTGTGCATAAACGGTGTGCGGTATTGCTCCTGTTGTGGGCTCTCTTGTGCGCCCAGTGCTGGCCTGGGAGCGCGCACGCCCAAATGGTGTTGTCGTGGACGCAGCGTCAGGATTTGACCAACGGAATGCCGCCCGGAATTGCCATCTACGAAACCTCTGGCAGACTGCCTTCCAATCGTCCTGTTCGTGCGTATTATGCAGAAATACTGCCGCCCGAACGTGCGCCACATCTTGAATTGCGTGTGGTGGCTTCAGAAGGGCTTGCCACCACTGGTTCTCTTGCTGCGCGGCACAACGCCCTTGTGGCTATCAATGCAGGTTTTTTTGCTGCTCCCAGCCCTTCGCTGCCAAGCGGTTCGGTAAGCTTGATAATTACCGATTCGCTCTTGGTTGCACGCAACATTGCGTCGGTAGTGCGCCCGGGCGTGAATAACGTCAGTACAACGTTTTATCCCACACGCTGCGCCTTTGGCATTGTCGCCACACCAACGGGTGGCACACGTCCCGAAGTAACATGGACGTACACCGCAGACACCACACCCACAAGCCCCACGTACTCCTATCCCGCTCCCAGCCCAAACAGAACTGGTCAAGCGCCACAACCGCAGCCCACAGCCGACTTTCCGCCCGGAGCAAGGCTGTGGAAGCCCGTTATGGCTATTGGTGGCTTGCCAATGTTGGTGTATGAAGGAAAAAAAATGCTTACCATAGACGAAGAACTCACGCCAGCAGGCATTTCGCCAGCGAATCCCCGCACTGCCATTGGCTATCGCGCTGATGGCACAATACTCCTGGTGGTTGTAGATGGTCGCCAGGAAACAAGCATGGGTGCTGATTTGAATGAATTGGCAGAAATGATGCTTGGCTTGGGCTGTGTGGGGGCAATCAATCTCGACGGCGGTGGCTCAACGACGATGGTAGCCCGTGCGGCTGCCAATCCCGCTTTGCATCAACCCCAAGCCACGTACCGCCTGGTCAATACGCCTATTGACAAAGGCATACCCGGTACACAACGGGCTGTGGGTTCTGTCGTGCTTGTACGCTAACAGGTGCAACGTACTGAACTACTACATTTCCTCTTTGCAGCGTGAGTGCAAAATCACAAAGAAAAGCTCATGCGGTGACTCTCGTCTTGTGTCAAATTCTCATTGGTCAATCACGCTTTTTTCTATAAATTGCGCGGCTGTAGAACAAGAAACGCTGTTCAAGAGAGAGCCTTGCTCACATTTGCTCAATGCTTTTCAAAAAAGCACGCACTGCCAGTATGCTCCAATGACTTTTGGTCACGTGAAAAACTTACCCAACGCTACTGTTACAAACAACAGATTTTTCGCATATTTGCTGCTGATATTCGCAGACAGAATGCTCAGACAGTCTAATGTTCTACGGGATGTTCCATAACCACCACACAAGCCTAGCATAGACCTGGCATAGAACATTGACCATACAGTTCTGCTGCCGCGCATACCGCCAAAACCACGCAGCGCGTCAAGATACACCAAAGATTCACCAACAACTCGCAAACAGCACGTAAATCACATACACTTCATTCATCGTCTTTTTTGTAAAGGATTAGGTCATGAAAACACGATTTTCTTTTCTGCTTGCCTTGCTGCTTGCCGCTCTCAGTGGCGCGGCGCAAGCGCAGTCGTTTACCTCTTCGGCAGGTGGTGCATGGACGGCGGCAATGCCGTGGACACCAATGGGAACAATGGACACCTTCCCCGGTCAAACCCCGAACAATGGTGCTGTAACCATCAACCTCGGTGTAGCGTTTACTGGAACCGCACCAGCCAACAACATTTCCTCGCTCACGATTGCCAATGCTGGGGCAATTACCGCACAACTGAACATGACCAGTACGCTCAGGATAACGGGGAACTTGACCGTGCAACCAGGCACAGGCAATTTGCTCCAAGTAGGTGATGGCACAAACCCTTTTACATTGGAAGTCAATGGGACGACCGATTTGGGAGCAACTGCAGCAAATCGTATTCAGGTGCGTGCTGGAGCAACACTTGTGTTGAATGGCTTGCTCACGGGCTCAGGGCTTATTCAAGTTGACAACGGCGGGACGGTGATTTTCGGACCGTCTTTTAACATGGGCACTA
>Ga0272446_1000376_pt1 | contig 70662 bp, 57 predicted proteins | sample YNPCB0061_FD_194587 | JGI IMG/M metagenome (GOLD analysis project Ga0272446, IMG submission 194587) | Hot spring microbial mat communities from Yellowstone National Park, WY, United States - YNP-CB-006-1 | ecosystem: Environmental > Aquatic > Thermal springs > Hot (42-90C) > Sediment | place... | reverse complement strand
TGTTTTGCCGCCTGAAAGATGCCCGGCGTATCGCCACACGCTATGACAAAGACGCCGTCGTCTTCCTTAACGCCATATGCCTGGTTTCAACAGTTTACTGGTGGCTCAATTGAGTCCAGACCCTAACGTCTGCTTCTTCCTCTGCCCGCCGCCGTTTTCTTCCATGGCGGTATGCGGCGACTCAAGCATCTCAAGCCCGCCTGCCCCCATTTGCGCCAGAACCATAGCCGCGAACTGAGAGGAATAAACGGGTTTTTTCCCGCTTGAAGCAGGCGAGGACAGAAGCGGAGAATCCGCTAAGACTGCATCATAATCTTGCGTCCCGCCAGAATACCGCTCGATAGGAACGGCGGGCATGGCAAGGCGCGTTTGTTGAATTCCAACGCCTCCGGCCGATGCGACCTGTGGACCGCGTTCGAACTTTACGGCAAAGCGATTGTAAATCTCCCCGAGACTCTTGGCGCTGCCGTCCTTGTTGTAAAACACCTGGCGATTGGCGGAAGCGGCCTCGGGCAGCACATCGGCGGCTGCGACGCTCGGGTCGGCCCGCATAGCTTTTATAAACGCAGCGGCGCCAGAGACACCGAGAAAATGCGCTAGATATAGTTCTGTGGGTCCGGCTTTTTCTCCAGTTTTGCACTCAAGGGCTTCTTTGTTATCCTTGGCGAGCTCCGCCGCCATACAGGCCGATATGTCAGGATCGTTGCGTAAGTCCAATATCGCCTTTCTGGAAGGTGAATCAGAGACGCGCGCCACTCCATCGGCCCCGATGTTTATGCGCCCGGCCACTTCCTCCAGCCCGTATTTGGCCCCATAGGTTTTCACTACGCGCAACCAGGTTTGTTCTATAAACTGAAACAGTCCCGAAGCGCTGCTGGTGGAGGCTCTGGCTGATGGATTCAACCCGCTTTCCTGAGAAGCTTTGTTGAGCAGATAGGAAAAATCTACCCCGGAGGCGGCGCTGGCCTTCCTTATCGCGCCCAAGACGCGATGCTGCAAGCTTGCGGATTGCTCCACAACGCTTTGGTATACATTGACATTTCCAATCGGCTGTGACAAAGCGATGCGCCTCAGGCTATATTTGGAACATTACAGCCGATTGTGAAGCAAAGACCGTGCCACAATATCAACATATTGAAACAAAACAACAAGTTATCAAATAAGCTGTTTTTTAATTCGTTGCTGTTACATTGTCTTGCCGGATCCAAGTGAAAACAGGAGCAGTTCCGTTAACATAAACACAATCGGGTACTTTCCATGAGTTCTGTGGAAAACATAGTCTCTTCATCCTTACCTGCGGCCATAGTTCAAAACGCACCAGCCGCAACGGAAGCCAAATCTTCGCGCGAACCGGCCGCCCAGGAAGAGCGGAAAACGAAAGAAAAGGCTGCGCCCGGACAAACGCAGGAGGCCGCGGCCAAGCAATCTATCCAGAGCGCCTACAACGCCGCCCAGAACGCCTGCGCCCCTACGGTCAATTGCGCCGGGGTCAATTTAAAAGTGTGATGTATCCGGCTATCAAATTCTTGCCAGCCTCCTGCGCTTCATTAGTGAAGGCCGTGCTGTCCAAAAGAAAATCGACGCCGGTAGTCGTTTAGACTTAAGGGCCTCAACAAGCTGAGCTTGCTTTTTGGCGATGTATTTTGGTTTTCGCTGATAAATTCAATCAGTCCTGTGAAAGACGGTAAGTCTTCACAACCGGGATTGTATCCGTTGTTTCTGACCACTCCCCCTATAAGATAGAGACAGGTCGCATCTTTAGTCGCTCCCAGAGAAGCGATGGAAACTACAAATTTTTCCGTATCACCCAATACGTTCCTGATTTCTTTTTCGAACTGGCCCACAACAGAAGCGCAGGCCTCCCGGCCCCTTGCTTCCGCAACAAAGCTTAAAAATTCTGCAATCAACAAAACGCTGCTTTCTTCAGGAATTACCTGCCTAAATCCTTGTTTTTTCAGTATATCGCTTGCTTTTTCAATACATGCTGCGAAACCGAACAACATGATGACCATCCTTGTGAATACACTGGTACGTTAATGAAATCAAAATACCCTGTCTCTTGCTGTTTTATAAATCATGAAAACAGTATTTTAAAACTTTCAATTCCGAATTTGTTTCCTTCAATATCAATACATTACTTGCCCTTTCTTTTGTGCTGTGAAAGTGTATAGACTGGCCGGCTCCGATCAATCGACAGGAGAATTTGCATGAGCGGCGTTCCTGAGCGTAACATGCCAATGTTCTATTCCTCGCCGCGGCCGCTGGACCGCTCCAGGGACACCGGTCTTCACATATCGCGCCCCAAACATTACCGTTTCGCCGCAAAAACCAACGCCATACCGCTTTTGACGGACGAGTTCCCCATGGCCGCCGCGCATTATCCGATTGTGTTCGCGGCCGGGCCGCAGCCGGTTCCGGCCGCGGTGGTCGGCCTCAAGAACGATGAAAACATTTTCATACAAGAAAACGGTATGTGGCTTGAAGGCCGCTATTTGCCGGCCTACGTGCGCCGGTATCCTTTCATTTTGATGGAAAATCCGCAGGAAAAACAGCTTGTACTGTGCTTCGACGAGACAAGCGACATGCTTTCCTCCGAGGGCGAATTCGCATTGTTCGACGGAGATAATCCCAGCGATTTCACCAGGGGGGCTATGGAATTCTGCGCCATGTTACGCCAACAGGGGGAGGAGACCGACGAGTTCGTCAAAGCCTTGCAGGAACTTGACCTCCTCAAGACGAATGACATGCAAATCAGCATGCCGGACGGGGCGCAGCTGCAGCTTAGCGGTTTCCAGATCATCGATCCGGCCAAATTCGACAAGCTGCCGGACAACGTTTATCTGCAATGGCGGCGCAAGGGATGGATTGGACTTGTCTACGCGCACCATCTTTCATCCCATCGCTGGCCGCATTTGATCCGGCTTGCGCAGGAAAAAAAGGCATGAGTCCCGTCGGCCCGCATATTGCTTCGTTTTCCCCTCGCGCACAAAAGCGCGGCGGATTTTTTCGTGAAATGGTAGGATATGGGATTATTAATTCATTTATCAATTTATCTTATATTAGATTTTTGTTTATTAGATATTGTTTTATTATTTTATCCTTTATTATTTATTCTTTTATCTTGTTATACCCCTTCCCTTCCCTGGCCCAAACGTCGCGGCATGGCATCGCCCTGCACGGCGCGCCGAAGTATCCGGAAAATTTCTCTCATTTCGATTATGTCAATCCTGACGCGCCGAAAGGCGGCGAAATCAGGATGGGCGCCATCGGAACGTTCGACACCCTCAATCCCTATACTCTCAAAGGCGTGGCCGTCATAGACGCCGGACTTGTTTTCGAAACGCTCATGGCCGCCGCGCTCGACGAGCCGTTCAGTCAATACGGCTGGGTGGCGGAAAGCGTCACCGTAGCTCCGGATCGCAGCTGGGTTTCATACAAAATAAGAAAAGAAGCGCGTTTTCACGATGGCACACCGGTATCGCCGGAGGACATTATATTTTCCTTCGAAACGCTGCGCGACAAGGGGCACCCCTTCTATCGCAGCTATTACAAGGACGTGATAAAAGCAGAAAAGACCGGCAACAACGAGGTCAAATTCACCTTCCGCGGCACCGGCAACGCCGAATTGCCCCTCATCATGGGCCAACTGCCGGTGCTGGCCAGGCATTTCTGGCAGGGCAAGGATTTCGCCGCCACAACATTGGAGCCGATACTCGGCAGCGGTCCTTATAAAATCGAATCTGTCACTCCGGGACGCAACGTAATCTATCGCCGCGTGGCCGATTGGTGGGCCAGGGACCTGCCCGTCAACAAGGGAAGATTCAATTTCGATGCCATACGTTACGATTATTACCGTGACACCACCGTCGCGCTCGAGGCCTTTTTCGCCGGCCGCTATGACGCCAGGCTTGAAAACGTCGCCAAGGAATGGGCCACGGCCTATAGCACCGGCGCGGTAAAAAACGGCCTGATAATAAAACGTGAAATACCGAATGAACTGCCGTCCGGCATGCAGGCGTTCGTGTTCAACACGCGGCGTGAACTTTTCAAGGACAGGCGCGTGCGCGAGGCTCTCGGTTACGCCTTCGACTTCGAATGGGCCAACAAGAATCTCGCGTTCGGCGCCTACAAACGCACAAACAGTTATTTTGCCAACTCCGAGCTGGCCGCCAGAGGCCTGCCTGCGCCCGAAGAACTGAAAATACTGGAACCATATCGTGGCAAAATTCCCGACGAGGTTTTTACCCAGGAATTCAATCCGCCGCAAACCGATGGCAGCGGCAACGCACGCGAAAACCTGCGCAAGGCCGCCGATCTGCTGCGGCAGGCCGGATGGACGCTGAAAAACGGCAGGCTGGTGAATGGCAAAGGGGAACAGTTCACATTTGAAATAGTGGACTCTTCGCCGCTTTTCGAGCGCTGGACGCAACCGTTCTTGCGCAATCTTGAGCGTCTTGGCATCAAGGCCGGATTCCGCGTTGTCGACACGGCACAATATCAGAATCTGAAGGACAATTTCGATTTCGATATGACAGTCAACGTATTCCCGCAATCATTGTCCCCCGGTAACGAGCAGCGCGACTATTGGACTTCCCAGCGTGCAGACCAAAAGGGCAGCCGCAACCTGATAGGAGTGCGAGATCCCGTGGTTGACGATCTGGTGGAAAAACTTATACACGCCAAAGGACGCGAGGAACTGGTAACCATCTGCCGCGCCCTCGATCGCGTTCTGCTGTGGGGATTTTATGTTATCCCGCACTGGCACATCGGAGCCTACCGTCTCGCCTATTGGGACATGTTCGGATACCCGGCTACGGAACCTAAATACGGCCTCGGTTTCCCCGAAACTTGGTGGTTGAACGCGGAAAAGGCCAAGGCGATAGAAGCGAAACGCCGCAGGAACCGGTGAATTTGCGCCTGCTTGTCAACGGAATGGAACAATATGCCCGTATAAATCCTTGAGTTCGGAAGCGCGTTGCCTTTATACTTTCAACCCGTTGATTCGGAGAGGAAAAAGGTCATGAAAAAGCTCTTTTGCGCCGTGATCGCGGCTTTATGCGTGTTGTTTTCCGGCTTTTCACACGCAGCCAAGCAGCCGAATCTGAAGGAGATTTATCTGGGTAACAAGGACGCTCCGGTCACCATGCAGGAATTCGCTTCTCTGACTTGTTCGCATTGCGCCGATTTCACCGTCAACGTATTGCCGGAGTTGAAGAAAAAATACATAGACACCGGCAAGATGCGTTACATATACCGCGATTTTCCTATCGACGGCATCGCCTTAAAGGCCGCGGCCCTCGCTCATTGCATGCCCGACGAGCAATACTATGCCTTTCTGGATGTTCTATCCAAAAACCAGCAGCAATGGGCCTTCGGAAGCTCTCCGGAGCGCACCCTTTTGCAATACGCGAAAACAGGTGGTTTAGCCGAGGAAAAAGCCGCCTCCTGCATCAAGGACCCCGACAAACTGGACGCGCTGGTCGCTCTTCGCACCGAGGCGCAGAACAAATATGACATAGATTCCACACCTACATTCATTTTCAACGAGGGAAAGGAAAAGATCAAAGGCGCCATGAAGGTGGAGGATTTTTCCAAAGTCATAGACAAACTGCTCGAGCAAAAAAAATAGCCTGAACGCTTTGACTACACTCAACTTATCAGCACTTGGGGCTTAAATTGCATTTCACACGCTTGCGCCTTCACGGATTCAAGACTTTCGTAGAACCGGCCGAACTGCATATCCGCGCTGGCCTGACCGGCATCGTGGGCCCGAACGGATGCGGCAAGTCCAATCTGGTCGAATCCCTGCGCTGGGCTATGGGCGAGAATTCGGCGAAGCGCATGCGGGGCGATGAAATGGACGATGTCATATTCGCCGGCACTTCTCTGCGTCCTTCGCGCAATTTGGCCGAGGTCTCTTTGTTTCTCGACAACTCGGACCGCTCCGTCACCGCAGAATTCAACGACTCCGACGAGATCGTCGTTACGCGCAGGATAGAGCGCGGCGCCGGATCGGAATACCGCATAAACGGCAAACCGGTACGTCAGCGGGACGTGCAATTGCTTTTCACAGATCAGGCTACGGGTCCGCATTCAGTAAGCATAGTGGGACAAGGGCAGATAGACGCGATCATCCGCGCCAAACCTCAGGACCGGCGCATAATACTCGAAGAGGCTTCCGGCACGGCGGGGCTGCACGCCAGACGCCACGAAGCGGAGCTGAAGCTCAAAGCAGCGGAACAAAACCTGACCCGCGTCGACGATGTGCTAAACGCTCTCGATGTTCAGCTTCGCGGCCTGAAACAGCAGGCGCGCCAAGCCTCGCGTTTCCGCAATCTGGCGGAGAACATACGCCGCACGGAAGCGGCCCTCATGCGCCTGCGCTGGATGGAGGCTGAAGACAACGCCGCGAAAGCTCGCGACGCGCTCCAGGAAGCGGAGCTGCGCGTTTCCGATCTTCTCGCGGTTGTTACGCGCACGGCGGTGGAACGCACGGACATGGCCGCCGCCCTGCCCGGACTGCGTCAGACCGAAGCCGCGGCCGCCGCGGTTCTGCAAAGACTCATGCTGTCGCGCGAACAGCTGGAAGACGAAATACGCCGCAACGAAAACGCCATAACAGCGGAAGAATCCCGCCTGGCGCAAGCTAGGGAAGATTACGAACGGGAACAGGCCCGTTACAGGGACGGCAGCGAGGCGATAGCGCGACTTGACGCCGAAAAGGCCGAATTGGAGGCAAAAATACAAAGCATCTCCGAATCTCTGCCGGAAAAGGACGAAGCGCTTTCATCCACCACCGCCGAAGCTGAATCCATCGAGTCGGCCCTGGCCGAATTGCTGGAAAGCGTGGCCGCCGCCGAAACCAGGCAACAGTCACTGCAACAAGAAATCCAAGCACTATCAGAAAGGCAAGCGAAACTCGCGGAACGCCGCCTTGCCTTGGAAGAGCAACGAGCGATTCTGGCAGCGGAAATAGCTTCCATGCCGGATATCGCGAACGCCAGATCCGAGGTTGAAAAGGCAGAAGAGGAAGCGGCGCTGCGCCAGGACCAAGCCGAACAAGCGGAACAGGCACGGCGCGACGCGGAAAAAGCGTTGCAGGAACAACGCGGGAAAGCCGAGGACGCGCGATCGCGGGTTACAAAGCTCAGAGCCGAGGCCGAAGCCATAACCGCCATATTGCAGCAACAGCACGATTTCGAACAGGTTATCGACCTTATAACGGTGGCGCCGGGATTGGAAAGCGCCCTTGCCGTTGCGGTCGGCGAAGCTCTTTCCGCCGCCCTGAATCCGGAAGCGGCGCAGCACTGGCGCTCATTGCCGCCTGTGCCGGAAGCTGATCCTCTGCCGCCCGGAACGGAAGCGTTGGGCCTTTACATAAAGGCTCCCGAAGCGCTGGAGCGCTGCATATCGTATATAGGGCTCGCCGCATCGCGCAGCGAGGGCGAAGCGGCCGCGGCTCATCTGAGGCCAGGGCAGATTATAGTCAGCCGGGACGGGTGGGCCTGGCGCTGGGACGGATTCACCGTCACGCCCAAAGCCAAAACCTCAGCCGCGATAAGACTCATGCAGCGCAACCGCCTGATGTCGCTCAAGGAAGAAATATCCAGGGCGGAAGCCGAAGCGCAAGAGGAGGAAACGGCTTTGCAACGCGCCACGGAAGTGTTCCGTGACTGCCTGGCGCTGGATCAGGAAACGCGCGCGTCGTTGCAGGCCGCGTTCGCCGCGCTCGGACAGGCGCGCGAACGTCTGGCGGAACAGGAACGCGAGGCCGCAGCGGCGGATGCGCGGCTTACGGCGATAAGCGAAAGCTTGCAACATATATCCGCCGACATCGCCGCGGTCCGCATGCGCGCGAACGATATCGAAGCCGAGCGCGAGCGGCTTCCTTCCATCGAAGCACTGCGCCTCGACATATCCACCAAACGCGCTGGTCTCTCTGAATTGCGGGATATTCAGGCCAAACAGCAGGGAGAGCTAAACGGACTGCTTCGCGAACGCAAGCTCTGCTCCGATCGCCTCGACGCAGTCGCCGGAGAAATTTCAGCATGGCGGGAGCGCATGACGGGCGCCGAGGAACAAAGCACAGCTTTGGCCGGGCGCATCACCGCCATAGAACAACGCCTGGCCGGGCTCCACGCCAAACCCGCGGAACTGGAGAAGGCGCGCTGCAGCCTATTGAGCGAGTTGAACGAAGCCGAGGCAGCGCGGCGCAAAGCGGCGGACGCCCTCATCGCCGCAGAACAGCAACTCGCCATGAAGGAACATCAGCTCAAGCAGGAGGAAAAAGCCCTCGGCGAAGCGCGCGAGGAACGCGTGCGCGCCGAATCCGCGGTGCAATCAGCCGTCGATCATATGGCAATGCTGCGTGAGCGCATGGCCGAAAAGCTCCAGTGTTCGCCGGAAGAACTTGCGGAAATCGCCGCTCTTGACGGCGGCGCAAACATGCCGAGCATTTTCGAACTCGAACAGACTCTTGGCCGCTATTTGCGCGAGCGTGACAACATGGGGCCTGTCAACCTGCGCGCCAGCATTGAGGCGCAGGAAGTCGAGGAAAAAATCGAAAAACTGAAGACGGAAAAGGAGGACCTTGTCGCGGCCATCGCCAAACTGAGACAGGGGATCGCGCAACTTAACCGCGAGGCGCGTGAGCGCCTGACGGCGGCGTTCGGCGCTGTGAACAAAAATTTCCAGTCTCTTTTCAAGCGGCTTTTCGGCGGCGGGCGCGCTTATCTCGAACTGATAGACAACGAAGACCCTATGAATTCTGGGCTCGAAGTCTTCGCCTGTCCCCCCGGCAAAAAGATGCAGGCGCTTTCACTTCTGTCAGGCGGGGAGTGCTCACTCGCCGCCCTCGCCCTTCTGTTCGCGGTGTTCCAAACCAACCCGGCACCGATTTGCGTTCTCGACGAAGCCGAGGCGGCGCTTGACGAAAGCAACATCGACCGCTTCTGCTCCCTGATAAGGGAAATAGCCGGGGAAACTTCCACGCGGTTTTTGATCGTGACGCACCAGCGGCTCACGATGGCGCACATGGACCGCCTTTACGGCGTAACCATGAGCGAAAAAGGATTGTCGCAACTGGTATCGGTTGATCTCGAGAGCGCGGTCGCGCTGCGCGATGGAGAAGAGCCGGAAACGCCCGCAGCAGCCGAAAAAGCTCTCGCTGATATACAGGCGGCCTAGAATTTATCCGCAGCTCAGTTTTTCAGAGGTTTGCCCGTATTCAACATGTGTTCGATGCGCGCCGCGGTTTCCGGCATACGCACAAGACGCATGAACTCCCGGCATTCCAGTTCCATCATCTGCTGTTCGCTGAGCGGAACTGACGGATTTTCCCCGCCGCACAAAACGGCGGCCAGCGCTTTTTGAATCGTCGCGTCATGCGGAGAGGCTTTGCCGCTTTGCCTCGCGGCCTCGATGATAAGCTCAAGCGCCGAGATCCCGGAAGCGCCCGGCAGGCTGTACTGCCTCGGCTCCGGCGGACGGTAATCGCGCGCCAGTTCAAGCACTCTTTGTTTGGCGTCGTACAAAAGCCGGTCCTTGTTTATGGTTATGCCGTCAACCGGCCGCAGGTACAACATATCGCGCGCATCAGCCGCGGTTTTCGACATTCTGGCCGAGCTGATGGTCTCGAACGTCCGGTTGACCGCCGGTTTGTCGCCACCCGAGCGCTTTAGCTCATCAAACGCGCGTCCGAGCATCTGGGTGCATCCGCCCCAGCCGGGGATAAGGCCGACGTTCGCTTCCACAAGCCCCATATACGTTTCGGTATACGCCTGCACCGCCGAACAATGGAGCGTGATCTCGCATCCTCCGCCCAGCGCCATCCCCATAGGAGCGGCCACGGACGGAAACGGCGCGAAGCGAAGGGCGCTGTAGGCAGCTTGGCCCTGACGGATAAGGTTTTCGATGACTTCCCATTTGTTGTTTTTTATGGAGTCGAGGAATACGCTTATGTTGGCGCCGACCGAGAAATTCGCTCCCTCGTTGTGGATCACGAGTCCCTTCCACGGCCCCCTGCCATCGCCTATCAATGCGCGCGCCTTGTCGATCATGGCGAGAATGTCGGAATCGATGGCGTTGGCCTTGGAGATGAATTCGAGGCACATGACGCCGTCACCGATATCCCACAGCGCCGCCGAAGCGTTGGTTTGCACCGGTTTGCTTGCGCGCTTCACATCTGAGAGCAGCAAAACGCCCGGCGCGCGCTTGACCGCTTCGTATTCGCCTTCGAGTGTCAGGTATTCCAGCCTTCCGCCGTCAACGCGGTAGAAAGATTTGTCCGCGGCCCTGCGCAACAACGGCGGCACGGAACGGCCTTCGCTTTCCATGCGCTTCATCATCCAGCCGGCGCCCAGCTTGTCGATAAGCTCGAATGGCCCCCACTGCCAGTTGTAACCAAGGCGCATTGCCTCGTCCACCGCGGTTATATCGGCGACGGTCGCCGGAACGAGAAGAAACGCGTAGGAAAGCGTTTCCGAAAGGACACGCCAGGCGAACTGCCCTATCTTGTCCCCGGACTCGCACAAGGCGCGCAGGTTCTTCCCGGCGGAAGCCACGGCCTGGCTGTTTGCGGGCGCGGAAACTGCATATTCGCCGGTTTTCAGGTTTATGGACTCCATGACCTTGCCTTTTTCGGTCTTGGTCATGCGGTAAAATCCGCCCTTGCCCTTGCGGCCGGTATAACCTTCGGAGATCATTTTCTGGAACAGGGGCGGCTCGCGATAAAGCAGCTTGTAGGGATCGTTGTCCGGCAGTGTGGCGAGCAGGCTCTTGCCGATAAGAGGCATGAGGTCGATGCCTATCAGATCGAGAAGACCGAAAACCCCCGTGCGCGGGATTCCCATCGGTTTGCCGCACACCTCGTCGGCTTCCTCCACAGTGAGATCAAGATCGAATGCCGCGTTGACCGCTGATTGCAGCCAGAACATGCCGAGGCGGTTGGCGATAAATCCCGGGGTGTCGTTGCAGGGAATGACGCCCTTGCCCAGTTTGCGGTCACAGAAATCCGCTATTACCTCGGCGGCGTCGCGGCGCGTCTTGGGGCCGGTGACCAGCTCCATAAGGCGCATGTAGCGCAAGGGATTGAAAAAGTGCGTTATCAAAAAGTCATGCGCGAACGCTTCGGTCTGGCCGCTTATAAGGACGCTCAGCGGAATGGTAGAGGTATTGGAAGAAACAATGGAGCCGAGTTTGCGCACCGCGTCTATCTTGCGGTAAAGGCTGCTTTTTACCTCCGGATTTTCCAAAACTACTTCAACTATCCAGTCCGCATCGCGTAATTTGCCCAAGTCGTCGTCTATGTTTCCTACCGTGATCAACTTGGCGTTTTCAGGATGCATGAAGGTTGAAGGTTCCGCCGTTTTGAGCTTTTCCAAGGCGGTTTTGGCCAATACGTTGCGATCGGCCGCATCCTTGGGAACTATGTCAAGCAAAAGCACCGGAACCCCGGCGTTGGTTATGTGCGCGGCTATCTGACTGCCCATGACCCCGGAACCTATCACGGCTACTTGCTTTATTTCCGGCATATCGCACCTCGTTGGATTAAGAGCCAACAATCATGGTTCTGTATGCGCTGGAACAGATGAATAAACTGTTAAACTGCACGCCGGTTTTTCCACCGCCGCATGGTTATTTAACACCATAATTTTGTTGCCTTTATCAGCTTTCGCTTTAGCATGGCCGAGAAACGACTTTTAAAGGCAGAACATAAAATGAAAAATTTCAGGGTTGCGGTGACCGGAGCCACCGGCGCGGTGGGACAGGAAATGCTTAAAACCCTGGCCGAGCGCCGGTTCCCGGTAAGCGAGGTCATAGCGCTGGCGTCGAGCAAATCGGCCGGAGGCGAGGTAAGCTTCGGCGAAAACAAGGTGCTGAAAGTGCTGGACCTGGCCAAATTCGATTTCAAGGGCGTGGACATATGCCTTTCCTCCGCGGGAGCCAAGGTTTCCGCGGATTTCGCTCCGCGTGCCGCCGAAGCGGGATGCGTCGTTATAGACAATACCTCGCATTTCAGAATGGATCCGGACGTGCCGCTGGTGGTTCCCGAAGTCAATCCCGAAGCCCTGTCCGGCTACAAAAAACGCAACATAATAGCCAATCCGAACTGTTCGACCATCCAGATGGTGGTGGCCTTAAAGCCGCTGCACGACATCGCCGGGATAAAACGCATCGTGGTGGCGTCATATCAATCGGTTTCCGGTGCCGGACGTGAAGCCATGGACGAACTGTTCACGCAAACGCGCGCTATTTTCGTGAACGATCCGCTGACAAAGGAAATATTCCACAAGCAGATAGCTTTCAATGTAATACCGCACATAGACGTGTTCATGGACGACGGCTCCACCAAGGAAGAGTGGAAGATGGTGGTCGAAACCAAAAAGATTCTCGACCCACGGATAAAGGTATCCGCCACCTGCGTGCGCGTGCCGGTTTTCATCGGCCATTCCGAAGCCGTGAACGTTGAATTCGAAAGGCCGATAAGCGCGGGCGAGGCACGCGCCGCCCTGAGCAAAGCGCCGGGGGTTGTGGTGATAGACCGCAAGAACGAGGACGGGTTCGTCACGCCGGTCGAATGCGCCGGCGAGGACGCGGTTTTCGTAAGCAGGATACGCGAGGATTTTTCCGTCGAGAACGGTCTCAACATGTGGGTGGTTAGCGACAACCTGCGCAAGGGCGCAGCGCTGAACGCCGTGCAAATAGCCGAAATTCTGGCAAGAGAGTATCTATGAGCGTACGCATAGGCATAATAGGCTTCGCGGGCAAAATGGGCCAGGCGATCGCCAACACTGTCATGGGAACCCCAGGCGCCGCGCTCGCCGGAGGTTCCGATCCCGCCGTCACGCCGGAGCTTAGGGAGAAATTCCCCGGTATCGCTGTAACCGAAAACGCCGAGGAACTGTTTCCCCTTTGCGACGTAGTGGTGGAGTTTTCTTCAGCCTCCGCCACAGCAGGCTATGCCCTGCTTGCGGCGCGGCACGGAAAAGCCTTCGTGTCAGGCACCACCGGGCTTGGCGAATCCGCCATGGCCGGGATCAGGGAAGCGGCCGGAAAAATTCCGCTCATATACTCAACCAACATGAGCCTTTCCCTAGTCGTCATGAAACAATTGGCAAAAAGCGCGGCCCACCTTTTGCGTGAGCACGATTATGACATTTCCATTCTCGACGAGCACCACCGCTTCAAGAAAGACGCACCATCTGGAACGGCCAAGACACTCGGCGAATTCGTGCTGTCCGGCAACGGCGGTAGCCGTCAACCCTCCTATTCCGCCATACGTGCCGGTCATATAGTCGGAGAACACGAAGTGATGTTCGCCGGCCAGGGCGAAGTGATACGTCTGCGCCACAGCATAACCGACCGCGGCGTTTTCGCCCGCGGCGCCCTGCAGGCCGCTTTGTGGCTGCACGGGAAAGCGCCGGGCTTTTACACCATGGACGATGTTCTGGGGGTGAAATAGCTTTTTTCCATAACTGATGTGGCCGGGAAATATCCTTGTAATTCAGCAAATTATGGCGGCACCGGCATAAGCTCAGCCGGTTTCGGCCGGAACGGTGCCATTCGCGAGATTCCGCGCTTGGCAGGGTGAATTCTATCGATTCAAAAAAGTCAAGAGATTATCGAATCATCTCTCTAAAAATTTTTTCCAAAAGAAATGGTTTAAAAGCGGTTAACGCTTCCATTTTTTTGCGGAGCTTACTAAACTCCGCTCACCGCCGGACGGGCGCCCATCCGAATCTGTGGCCCTCCCTATAATGCCACTGATATCCGGCGGCGTTCCGGTTTGGCCCCTTTCACGAGGCGTTGAGGAAAAATATGGTCGATATTTCAAACCCTTCTTCCGCTCCTTCCGCTCCCGTTTCTTCCAGCAATGCCCCAGTCCGCACGCTCACTCCCCCCACAGGAGCAAGTAGCGGCAAATCGGCGCCCCAAGGTGGCGCCCCTGTACCCCCGCAAGGCGGCAGGAATCAGCTTCCCCCAAAGTCGGCCGTGAAAAGAAAGGCCAATTTCTCCAGTATGCCTTTCTGGATCGGCCTGTCTCTTTCCATATTGTGGTTCTGCGTGGTGGCCATGGCCCTTATGAGCTCCGGCGCGTCTTCGTCGTTCGCTGGCATTCCCATGGTCAACTGGGCGATCGGCATCAGCGCCATAGTCTCCCCGGTCGGGCTGATATGGATGGTGACCGCCTATCTACAACGCGCCGCCGATGTGCAATCGGTGGTCGATCCGCTGCGCCGTCAGCTTATGATGATAACCGGCGAATCCGGAGCTGCGGAAGCGCGCATCCGCCGCTTCAACCAGGCTATACGCGAGCAGATAGAGTTGCTGCGCAGCTCGCAATCGCTCAGCCAGAACGACCTTATCGCGCTGATGGACCGCGTGCGCCAGCACAAGAACGATCTTGAGCAGTTCGAGCAGCACAGCGTCTATCAGGTCAAGGAAATCCAGGAAGTGATACGCCGCAGCATGCAGCATGTAGATCAGCTGCTCGAGGACAAGTTCACTATGTTGCGGATTCTCGACGGCAAGCTTGTGCAAAGCGGCGACGAAGTGGCACGCCAGACTGAATCGGTGCGCGAGCAGTTGTCCACCCTGTTGCAGGAGCTGGAAGCCAACGCCCACCTTATAACCATTTCCATAGAGCGCGCATCGCGCGACGGAAAAAAACTGGCCGACATCGCGCAGGCGCAGGAACGCAGTCTGGTCACAGCCGCCGAAACCGCCACAGGCACGCTGCACGAGCTTTCCGGAAAAATCGATCATACCATAGCTTCTTTCCTGGAGCGCGTCGGTTCCGCGCGCGAGGAGGCGGAGCGTATCGGCGGCACGCTGGAAGCGCAGACGAAAACCCTTGAAGACATCAGTAAAAACCTTCCCGCCCGCGTCGGAGAAACGGAAGAAATTCTGCGCAGCATCACCGACCGCCTGCACGCCAGCGAACAACTGGCGCGCGAACAGGCCAGTCAGCTCAGCGAACGGCTTTCGGCGCATGTGGATGGACTGCAGAACCTGCTCGACCGCTTCAACCAGCGCCTTGTGGACATAGACGGTAGCCTGCAGCAGCGCCGCAGCGATCTCGACGGCCTGGTCGTACGCATAAGCGGCGCAACCGACGATCTGGCGCAAAAGCTGGAAAGCAGCATCACCGGTCTTGGCGAACGCGCCCAGAACAGCCTGCGCCAGTTCGCCATAGTAAACGAGGAAGCGCGCAAAGGAGCAGACGAGGTTGCTAACCACATGATGGAAACCTCGGCGCGCTACGAAGCCGCCATACGCCAGCTCAACGCCCTTTCCGAAGGCAACAGCACGCACTTGCGTTCCCTTACCCAGGAGATAGCCACTCAGCTGGCCCAGTTCGAGGCTTTCCAGGCGAGCCTGCAACGCGCCGGAGACGAAATACAGTCGCGCTCCAGCTCGGCGCTGCAAAACCTGCAGCACGTGCTGGAAAGGCTGCTGGCCACCCGCGACGCCACCGTCAGCGTCGGCGAAACCCTGTCCGGCAAGCTGCGTCAGGCGATCGAACACAACGAACACGTGATGACGCGCATAAACGAGGCGGCGAAAATGTCCATGCAGGCCCTGAGCGTCGCCACCGATTCCCTGGTGCGCAAGGAAGGCGAGATAGCGACGCAAGGCCATATGGCGGAATCCGCCCTGCGCGCCGTCATCGCCCAGATGTCGGAGCAGGCGCGCGCCGCGGAAAGCGCCATGCGCGAACAGAACACAGCCCTTATATCTCTCATGCGCGAGGCGCAGGAGCGCATGGAAAATGCGGACAGAAGCCTGCAGGAATTCGCCGCGCGCGCCGCGTTGCCGGTTCAGCAGGTGGCGCAGCAACTTGAACAGGTCGCCGCGCAAGGTTCGGCGGCGATGGACGGCTACAGCGGCAAGATGTTGGAGCAGATCGGGCGCTTGCAGCAGATCAACGCTCGGGTGGTCGAAGCCGGAGAAGAAGCAACGCGCACCACATCGGATACCCTCAGCTCGCTCGAACAGTTCAACAATCGCTTCCTTACCATGCGCGCCGCCCAGGAGGAAACCGCCCGGCGCACGCTCGATCTTTTCGCCGAAATGGCCGACAGGCTGCAGAAGGAAGTTGGCACACTCGGCGATCACACCACACAGGCGGTGTCTACGCTGCAGGGCGCGGCGGCGCAGGTGGGAGAACAGTCGAGGGAGTTGCTGCGCGAAGCGCAGGATTCCGGAGCCAAGATCCAGATCGTCACCTCCGCCCTGCAAAACGAGGCGGCGCAGATACGCGCCATGCTGCAAAAGCAGGCCGACGACCTCAACGCCGATCTGGAACGCGCCGAGCGCCAGTTCATAGCCGCGGGAGAATCGCTCAAGCTGCGTACCGACGCGGCCTATTCCCTGCTCGACCGCATGGCGGCGCATTACAACGAAGCTACCCGCGCAGTGGCGGAGGAACTGGAATCCCGCGCCGCCAAGCTCGGCCAGACCGCCGCGGAAGCGCATGAAAAGGTAAGCTCGCTCAGTTCCGCCCTGGCGCAGCAGGCCAGCCAGATAGCCAACAGCGCGGTGCAGATGGAATCGCAATCTGTGCAGCTGGTCAGCGCCGGCGGCAAAACATTGCAGCAGCTCAGTGCGCTCAACGAAAAGCTGGCGGTAACGCAAGAGGCCACGATGTCGGGCGCACAGAATGTGATCGCGCGGCTGGAAGAAACCAACAGCGCCATGATGCGCCAGAGCAACAGCCTGAGCGACGCGGCCCAGAACGCCGCAGCTATGATACAAAAGGCCGGAGCGTCCTTCGGCGAGCAGGCCAGCAAGATGATAGACACCACGCATCAGGTGGAAACCAGCATTCGCGGCCTCAACGCGGCGACCACCGCTTTCGCCGACCAAACGGCGCAAATACGCAGCGCCATGGACCAGCACAACCAGCGCCTGCTCGCCAGTCTCACCGAAACGGTGGCTCAACTCGACGGCGCCAGCCTCAAGCTTCAGGGCGCGGCGGCTATGGCCACCAAAGGCGTGGATGAGGCGGCGGAGCGATTTGGTGAAGTTACCGGTTCGGCTTCAAGCAAGCTTGAGGCCAGCAGTCAAGAACTGCTGGCCGTATCGGCAAAGGCGGAAAGCGTGCTTGGCGCGCTCGGAGCCAGCATCACGCAACAAGTTGCTTCGCTCAACATCGTCAGCGAACAGCTAAGCGAACAGCACCGCACCATCGCCGCCACCAATGAAAATCACCGCGCCCAGCTTCTCGATTTGTTCGAAAAACTAGGGGCGGCGCACAGTCAGGCTTCGGAAGTTGCAGAACGCACCATCTCGCGCCTCGCCGACGCGCTTCAGCAGATACATCGCCAGTGCGGCGCGCTCAGCGACCAGTCGCAAACCGCGCTCGCGGACGTGCGCGCGGCGGGAACCGGCTTTGCGGATCAGGCGGTCATGCTGCTGCAAAACGCGCAACAGGCGGAACAGCAGGCGCGCACGGTCCTTTCCGTAACCGCCGCGCTTCAGGATCAGGCGCGGCAACTGCGCGAAGCCCTGCACGCCGAGGGAGAGCGCACCAGCGAGCTTCTGGGAACGCTTCTCGGCAAACTCGGCTCCGGCAACAGCGAAATGCGCGAGCTTAGCTCCACGGCAGAAATGACGCTAACCAGCATGCAGAACCAGCTTTCGGCACAGACCGCCGCGCTGGCGTCGACAATGCAGCAAATAGCCGACAAACAGCGCAGCCTTACCACCGCGCTTGACGCCCAGCGCGATGTCATGAACGGCCTGCTGAACCGGCTCGCGCTGGCGCAGGACGAAACAGCCATAGCCGGCGAGCGCAGCGCCTCGCGCCTCGCGGAAAGCTCGCAGCAAATCGTGCGTCAGATGGAATTGATCGAAACCCAGGCGGAAAACACCCTGAACAAGATCAAGACCGCGAGCCTGGATTTTGTGACCGAAGCCTCCGCGCTGAGCCGCAACGCCGAACAGGCGGAGCAGCTCACCCGCCTGCTTTGCGCCAGCGCCGCCACGCTCCAGGAGCAGACAAGAAACGTGCGCGAATCCATGCAGGGCGAAACCGAACGCCTGGGCGAAATGCTTGGTGTCATGCTCGAGAAGATCAGCTCCAGCGCCTCGACGCTGCAGGAGCTGAGCACCACCACCGGAGCGAGGCTCTCCGGCCTGCAGGCGGCCACCGATGAACAAACCTCGGCCATCGGCGCCATGATGTCGCAGATAAGCGAGCGCCAACGCTCCCTGCTCTCCTCGCTCGAAAGCCAGCGCGAGATCATGACCGGCCTCATAAACCGCCTGGCGCTGGCCCAAGACGAGACGGCGGCATCGGCGGAGCGCAACATAGCTCGCCTTGCGGAAACTGCGCAGCAGATCACGCGCCAGATAGAAGCGATAGACTCCCAGGCCCAGAACGCCCTCGCCAACGTGCGCGCCGTCACCGCCGGCTTCGCCGACGAGGCGGGCGCGCTGAACCTGAGCGCGCAACAAACCGAACAACAGGCGCGCGGTCTTCTTTCCATAACCGCGGGAATGCAGGATCAGGCGCGGCAACTGCGCGAAGCTATGCAGGCCGAATCCGCCCAGGTGCTGGAAACCCTGAACGCCGTCATCACCAAACTGGACCTCACCAGCCAGCAGCTTAAACAGCACAGCGGCAGCATGCTGGGAAGCATGGATCAATCCGTGCTGCAGATCACCTCGCTTGCCAGCACCACCGGAGAAGCTTTGCAAAAGCACGCGGCCCAGATCGCCGATGTGGCAGAAAAGGCCGAAAGCCGCGTTCTAGAGGCGGGCGAGAAAATACGTTCGCACTTCAAGGTGCTTGAGGAAGCGGGCGATCAGGCCGAAAGCCAGGCGAAACGACTCGCCGACACGGCGGAGCATGCAACGTCACGCCTCGCCGCGCTGCGTGACTCGCTGGCCGAAAGCGACACGGAAGGCCGCGCCCTTTTGGACAAGGCAAGTCAGCGAGTCGAGGAAATCAGGACGGCATTACAGCGTGAACTGGACCACGTGGCCGAAATATCGCAACTCGCCGTGCAGCAGGTCGCGGCGGCGGGCCAGGCGCTTATCACGCAAAGCGATTCCATGCGCGCCAATCTGGCGGCTTCCGAATCCGCCATATCCCAGGCCGCCGATCTGCTGCGAGTGGAAAGCCGCGAGCTTCCCGCCGTTCTCGACCGCAGCGCCGAGCACATTGAATCCACGCGCAAGACTTTCGCCGCGCAAGCTTCCGAAATCGGCTCCACGCTGGTGCAGACCGCAGACCGCTTCATCGGCACGACCGGCGCAGCGCGCGACGCGATGATGGACGAGATGCGCAACCTCAACGAAACGGCAATCGCCGCCGAGGAGACGCTGAACAAATTCAACCAGGCGCTGAAGGATCAGATAGAGTTACTGCGCGGAACCTCAATGGGGATAAGCGAAGACCAGGCCTCGCTGGTGGAACGCTCGCTCCAGACCATAGCTCAGCTTACGGCCGCGAGCGAAAGACTGGCGCAGGTGCGCAACGCCGCCCTTCAAACCACCGATAAGCTGGCGCGCGAATTCGAATCCATCGAAACTATGGCCACATCCACCACCCAGCGCCTGTCGCAAGCCGGAGAGAATCTCGGCAAGCAAATCACGCAGATGGCCCAGATGGCCGAGCGCACCGAAGGCCAGATATCCAGCTCGACGCAAGGCTTCCGCGAGCAGATGGAACGCATACGCTCCGGAGTGCAGATGCAGATCGACGATATCAACCGCGGCCTGATGCAGATAACAGCGCAGCTGGAGCGCACCGGCTCCGCCCTGCGCTCGGTAACGACGGGTACTGTGACCGACATAGAAAAGATAACGTCGCGCCTCGATCAGGCCACGAAAGACACTTCGCACCAGCTTACCGACCGCACCGCCCGCATGCGCGTTGCGACCGAGGAAGTGGCGAAGCTTCTCGGCGGGTTCGGCGACCAGATGGACGTTCTGCTCAGCCGTCTCGCCGTCGCCGGCGACGGCATAAAGCGCCACGAAAGCGACCTTATCGGCCGGTTGCAGACGGCTCTTTCAAGCCTGGGGACCATCACGGAACGTCTGGAATCCGGCCGATTGCTGACCGCCGACGTGGCGGACGAGACTGTATCCCGCCTTTCCGAAGTGTCATCGGCTATAGAATCCCAGCTGAAAGGCCTCAAACAGGAATCGGACAAAATAATCAATTTGGTACAGGGATTGAGCATCGACTCCAAAACCAGCGACCTCAACCGCGGGCTGTCCGCCACGCAGGAGCAGATTTCCGCCATGACCGCGGCCATAGACGAGATGCAACGCCGCGCCGACCGCATACGCGTCGCCCTGAAGCTGCAGGCCGACGACCTTATGAACACGCTCGGCGGTATAATGCACCAGCTCGGCACCGCCGGCGATTTGCTGGGCGAGGCCGCCGCTGCTGAAGCCCTGCGCCGTAAAACCGCGGAACAGGGAAACAAAACGGTCTGACGAGCGCCCGCAGCACAGAAAACGGATCAAGCGCCGGATAAGCCGGTAAAATGAAGGAAGCCGCAATTCGGCCTGTCCATGGCGCTCCGCCCGCTCGTTTGCGGCCGTTAATGCCGCTGCGTCGCGACGAAGAAAGCTTTTCATGCCCGCGGCCTCAGGCGGTTTAAATCCGCCCGCCAGCGGTGTGTAAAATAGCCCAAGGTTCAAGAGCCGCTTTTCGTTTTCGCTTTACAGCTATAACATCAGGTAGTCGGGGAGAATCGGCCCCGGCAAGGGCCGCGGTTTCAGCTTCCGGCCGGCGCGGCAATTAACAGCTACGGACAAACCATGCGCCTCAGATCCTTTCATGGACGCACGCAAAGCGAAGCCCTGCAGCGCGTGCGCGAGGCTTTGGGCGAAAACGCCATTATCGTTTCCACTTACGACGAAGAAGGGGGCGGCGTCCGTGTCACCGCGGCGATAGAGGACAAGGAGCAAGATTCCGGCAGGGTTTTCGCCCGCCCATGTAAATTCGACGAAGATCACGGCTCAACGGTAATAGAAACCATAGCCGACGCATTGGTGAGGCATCAGGCCGGTCCGGCGTTGTCTGAACGCATATTGGCGGCGGCCACACGTTATGCCGGCGACGACGCTGTAATAACTCTAGCCGCCGCTCTCGATTCCCATTTCAAATTCAGGCACATAGACGAAGATGAAACAAGCAAGCCGCTTATCTTTCTAGGTCCGCCGGGTGCGGGGAAAACATTGCTGGTTGCGAAGCTCGCCACCGCTTCCGTAATGGCCAAGCGCCCGGTCGCCGTGCTGAGCGCCGACACGGAGCGTGCCGGCGGCATAGATCAGCTTGCCGCGTTCACGCGGCTTCTCAAGATAGAGCTTATGCAGATAGACGACGCCCCTTCCCTGCGCGACGCCGTGCGTATGCAAAAAGCGGACACCCTAATTCTTGTCGACACCCCCGGCCGAAATCCGTTCGCCGGCGAAGAGCTGGCCAGTTTGCGCGAGCTTGCCGAAGTTTGCGGCGAAGCCGTTCTGGTCTTGCCGTCCGACATGGATTCCAGCGAAGCGGTGGATATGGCGTACGAATTCCGCAAGGCGGGAGCTGCGCGTTTCCTTCCCACCAGGCTCGATATGACGCGCCGTCTCGGCGGCATTTTGCGGACCGCATATGAGGCCAGGCTGCCGTTCGCCAATTTCAGCGCCAGCCATAAGGTCACCGAGACGCCGCGACCGCTCAATCCTGTGGAGCTTGCCGGAAGAATCCTGGCCAAACAGGGGGAAAAAGTCAGGCACACAGAGCTGAAAAGAGGTACAGGAACATGAAAAAGCGCCTTTTACGAACGCATTGCGTTCCTGAAACGGAGGCAAACGATGGTTGAGCCGACCCCACTGAAAACAACGCAGAATTCGCTGCCTGTCGCCGCCTTGCGCTGCCCAAACATGCTGGCTGTCGCCAGCGGCAAAGGCGGCGTGGGCAAAACATGGTTCGCCGTCACGTTATGCCACGCCTTGGCCAAACGCGGCAAACGCACACTTCTTTTCGATGGAGACCTCGGCCTGGCCAACGTGGACATCCAGCTAGGCCTAACGCCGGAAAAGGATCTCGGCGATGTCATAGATGGACAGATAACGCTCCGCAACGCCGTGACTAGATACGATGAAGGCAAATTCGACATACTGGCGGGGCGTTCGGGATCGGGCAATCTTGCCGCCCTTCCAGCCCATAAATTGAGCGTCCTGAGAAATGAACTTATATCAATGGCCGAGAGCTATGATTACGTGATAGTCGATCTCGGCGCGGGCGTGGACCGCGCCGTGCGGCAAATGGCCGGTCCCGCCGCGGCCGTTTATGTGATTCTCACCGATGAGCCTACCTCGCTAACAGACGCCTATGCCTTCATAAAACTTTCCCGCGCCGCCGATCCTGAAGCCGTTTTGCGTATCGTGGTCAATCTTGCGGCCAACGGAAAAGACGGGCGCAAGACCTATGAGACATTGCGCAAGGTATGTGCCAATTTCCTCGGTTTCGAGCCTCCGCTCGCCGGGGTGGTGCGTCGCGATCCGAAGGTGCGCGACGCCATACGCGCGCAGACTTCTCTTTTGACACGCTCGCCGGTAAGCGATGCCGCCGAAGATGTCGAAGCAATCGCCGAAAATATTATAAAACACCCATAACGGTTCCGCCGATGGCCGATATACCGCCTCTCTTGACCGCAAGCCCGCTGATGACAAAAGCAGCGCCGCTGCGCGCCGGAGAGACTGTGGTCATCGCCGCGGAGATACAAAGCGCTCCGGAACGTTTCGCGGAAGTAACTCGGCCGTTGCAGATAAACGGCATAGTGCTTTCAGTGCAGGAAGGCGGCAGATTCATATTCCACACCGCCTCCGGCGATCTGGCGCTGAAAGCCTTAGCGCCCGAGGCCGGCCGTCAGTTGCATGAGATGCTTTCTCCCTTCATGTTAAACCAACGGCCGCTGAATCTCGTCATCCAGCCGGGCAGCCCGCCGTTGCAAGCTATGCTCAACCTGCCGGCCCAAGCGGCCGGATCGTTGCAAACGCAACCGTTCGCCGCCGCAAAGCCGCTTACGGCGCAACCATCATCCGTTTTCGCTCCGGGAACCGTTATAAGCGCAGTAATTCTCCCGGAAGAAGTGGCGTCCGCTTTCAGGCCGCATCCGGGGGAAGCGATTTACAACCAAAAAGGCCTTGCCGGAGCAACGGTCGCAGCGGACAAAACAGCAGAAGGAGCCGCCGAAGCCGCAGCTAAGGAAATAAGCCGGGGAGGATTTCTTACTTCCACACAAAAATTGGACAATCTGGCTCGTTTTCTTAAAACGGACGCTGGACCAGCTATGGGACAAAAATCTCATGATACAACGATGGAAACAGCGCGCCTGGCTTACCGCCCTGCGGCAACAAGCCCGGCGGTCGTCGCTGCAAAACCCGGAACGCAGGTCAGTTTCAGGCTTGAAGAGATAATACCTGCCGACGCCAAATCTTCGCCCCTGCCGCGGGAAAATCAGTTGCTGGCTACCGTTATCGGCAAGGGAACGAACGGGCAGGCGTTGCTATCGGCCGGAACCATGACCCTGTTTCTGCGTCAAACTGTCGACGTCTCCGAAGGGCATAGGCTGCTTCTAACTCTCCTGCCGCAGAAGCCGGAACCGGACCTCAGCCTGCCGCCGCAAACCGGCTTCGGGCTCCCGGCCTTGCAGCGCCTGATGTCGGCGCTGGCGCAAATAGAACCAGCGCTGGCGCAGCAGGTGATGCAGCGGCAAATGCCGCAGATGAACGAGCTTTTGCCCTCCACGCTGTTGTTACTTTTCAACGCCATACAGCAAGGCGGCGTTCATGGCTGGCTCGGCGAAACTGCGGTGGAACGGCTCAAAAAGGCGGGCAAAATCGGGCTTGTCGCCGGGCTGGCCGAGGAAATGCGGCAGGCCAGCGGAATTGCCCAGGATCCTGTGGCCGGGCAATGGCGATCATGGCCGATACCGGTTTATGACGAATCAGGATTTTTCATGCTGCGCCTTTACGTGCGCCGCGAACGTGACCGTAAACAGGAAGGATCTGCGTATCCCGTATCGCCGCAAACGCGGTTTTTGATAAACTTGAACCTTTCGCGTCTCGGCAACATGCAAATCGACGGCCTGTCGCAGAAAAAGAGGCTGGATCTTATAGTGCGGAGCGAGCGCCAGTTGCCGTTCGATATGCCAGGTGAGTTGCGCGCGCATTATCTGAAAAATCTCGCCGCCCTTGGCCTCGACGGATCGATCTCCTTTCAAACTGGCCGTAGTCAATGGATAGAGATGCGGAAGGCGGGAGAATCAATGGGAATGATCACCTAAACGAACGGCGTACCACGTCTGACGCGCAAAGCGCACGAAGGAAAAGGCCATGCGGCGCATCCGTGGATCCTCTCATGGTTCATACTCCGGCAGCATGTTGCTGCTGCCCCTGTGACGGCTGTAAGGGCTGGGAAGAAACGATTTTTGCCAACGGCACTTCCCTGCCGCTTAAAACGTACATGCCACGTTCTCCTTCAAGTGGTTTGAATCTGTCTGTAACACCGATGACAGTTTCCGCGCCGCCCAAAAACAATACGCCGTCCGGCGCCATAATTTTGCTGATATCTTCAAGGACCCGTGCTTTTGTGGGATGATCGAAATATATCAACACGTTACGGCAAAATATGGCGTCGAAGATTCCGATCGGGCCTAAATCCAGAAGCAGATTGCCTTCGCGGAACTGCACCATCTGGCGGATGTTTTCCTTTATCTGCCACCTGTCCGTCCCTATCTGCGAAAAATATTTGACCAGCATGGTAACCGGCAAGCCGCGCTGAACCTCGAACTGACTGTAAATTCCGCGCTTGGCCCGTTCTACCATCTCGGACGAAAGGTCGGTCCCGATAATCTCGATCTTCCAGTCATTGAATTTAGGCGCCTCCTCGGCAAAGATCATGGCCAGCGAATAGGCTTCCTGCCCGCTGGAAGCGGCCGCAGACCATATCCTGATCTGCTTTTTGGCGGCGCGTGCCCTGGCCAGCTCGGGCAGAACTATCTTGCGGAACTGATCGAACGGCTTGATGTCGCGGAAGAAAAATGTTTCGTTTGTGGTCATCGCCTCGGTAACGTCGCGCAAAAGGATTTCGTCGCGCCTGGCGCGGATGGCGTTGGCTATGTCCTCGACGCTTTTCAGGTTCCATTTACGGGCGACCGGCATCAGCCTGGATTCGAGCAGATATGTTTTGTCCGGCGTAAGCACCAGGCCGGAGCGCTGTTTGACGAGGACGGAAAAAAGCTCGAAGTCCTCGGTTTTCATCAGCGCGCCTCCATAACCGCATGGCGCACAAACCCGCCTATTTCTCCCACCGGCAGCACCGCCGAGCAAAGGCCCGCCGTGGCGACAGCGCCGGGCATGCCCCAGACAACGCTGGAATCCTCGTCCTGGGCAATTACAGCTCCTCCGGCCTTTACAACCTCGCTGCTTCCTTTCATCCCGTCCTGCCCCATGCCGGTGAGGATGACCGCGAGAATCCTTTTGCCATAAACCGCGACAAGGGAACGCAACATGGGATCGACCGCCGGACGGCAAAAATTCTCAGGCGGATCTTTCACAAGGCTTACCGTTGGCGCTCCGCCGCGAAGCTTTATCAGCATGTGAAAGTCGCCGGGCGCTATGTAGTAATGTCTCGGTTCCAGAACATCGCCGTCCTTTGCTTCGGTGCATTTAACCTGGCATTGACGTTCGATGTGCTCGGCCAATATAGCGGTGAAAGCGGGCGGCATATGCTGGGTGATGACCACAGGCTGCGGCAGCCACGCCCCCATGTCTTTTATGACCTTGAAAAGAGCCTGCGGTCCACCTGTGGAACTGCCTATGGCGATTATGTCGGGGCGCGTTATAGGCTCCTTGCGCAGTATTATTTCCCTGGACTGGAAAGCGGTTATCCTGTTTGGCTGAACCGGCGGAAAGGTTTCTCCCGCGCGTTCCCCGACGGCTCTGGCCGGCGTGGCTCCGGCCTTAGAAGCCGCGCCTGGCGCCCTGCGGACTCCGGAACGGCGCGCCAGCGCCCCTAACGCTTTCACTCTTTCCAGAAGCTCGCGCCTGAAATCGTCCGCCCCCATGATGTCGCGGCTAGTCGAGGGCTTGGGTATGTAATCGGTGGCGCCGAGCGACATCGCCTTGAGGCTGATCTCGGCGTTTTTCTGGGTCAAGGTAGAAGCCATTATTATCTGCACCGCCGGATCGATGGCCTTGAGCTGCGGCAGCGCAGTAAGGCCGTCCATAACCGGCATTTCTATGTCGAGAACAACGACATCCACCGGATCGCGGCGCAGCGTTTTGACGGCCAGCTCACCGTTGCCGACCGAAGCCACGATACTGACCGCAGGATCGCCCTCCAGCGCGCGCGCCATCGCGCCGCGAATGAAGGCGGAATCATCGACTATCATTACACGGTAAGGATCGCCCTGCCCGTCCCTCCCGCCGCCCGAAGACTGTGTTGTTCCTGCCATGACTGTCATTAATAGCCGGTATCAAGCATCCCCAACTGACACAGTTTGCTGCGGACTATGTCGGCGTCGAAAGGCTTCATAATATACTCGTTAGCCCCGTTGGCCAGAGCTTCCTGAATATGCTGCATATCGTTCTCGGTGGTGCAAAAGACGACCAAGGGCTCTTTTCCGCCCGGCAGGCTGCGCATAGCTTTCAGGAATTCAAGGCCGTTCATGACCGGCATGTTCCAGTCGAGAAGCACAACATCGGGAAGCTTTTTCTGACAAATATCCAGCGCCGCCTTGCCATCCTCGGCTTCCTCGCAAGAAAAACCGGAGGCTTCGAATATCTGGCGCGCCACTTTGCGGATAACCCTGCTGTCGTCCACGATCAGGCAAGATTTCATGGGCCGGCCCCATTGATGGAATCAGATAAACCGAGATTACACGGTATACACAGCCGCGCACCAGAGGATTTCAACGGCCCCGGGTGAACAACCACCATAATCGCAACGGCCGTAATATTTTCATGCGGCCGCGAGTTCTTCAACACGCAAAAGCCTCTTGACGTCAAGCACGATAAGCAATTTGTCCTTAAGCCTGTAAATGCCGTCTGAAATTTCCCTCCATCTTTCGTCTAGAGTGGCCGGGGTTTTTTCATAGTCGCTGGCCGGCAGGCTCATGACCTCTCCCACCTGATCCACCAAAAGGCTGTAAAGCTCGCCGTTGTGCTCCACCACCACGCTCATGTTTTTGCCTTCGCCGGTGCGCGGAGGAAGCTCAAGCCTCTTGCGCACGTCAAAAGCGGTCACGATGCGGCCGCGCAGATTAAGCGATCCCGCTACTTCCTTCGGAGCCAGCGGAACGCGGGTTATCTTCTGCGGCCCTAGCACATCCTGCACCTGAAGAACCGGGATCCCGAACATCTGTTTATCTATGTACATAGTGACGAATTCGCGCATCGCCACGCTTTCGCCGACATCGGGAAGGTTTGATTCGGTAGCTTTTGCGGGGAGATTGTTTGTCATGCCTGGACTCCATTATTAACGCCGATGGTCTGCTGCAAAGTTTCCAGCAACGCCTCGCGGTTGAATTTGGCCACATAGTCCGTGAATCCAGCCTGGCGGCCGCGCTCGATATCGCGCGGCGAGGCGTGGGAAGAAAGGGCGATGAACGGTGTGTTGCTCCAACGGTTTCCATCGCGCCGCAAACTGGCGGCGAAATCGAAACCATTCATGCCCGGCATTTCTATATCGCTTATAATGACGTCGAATTCCTCGCCCATTTCCTGCAAACGCAAGGCTTCCTCGGCGTTCTCGGCGGTTGTGACATGATAGCCGGAAACGGTCAGCAAGGGGGTCAGAAGGTTGCGGAAGAATGGGCTGTCGTCCACCAAAAGCACGCGCTTGGCGCTGTTCCCGCCGAATGGACCGTCTTCCTGCACCCCGAACCAGTCCTGGAAGGCCTGGGCAAGATAGTGGCCCGTGTCCACTATGTCCGTAGCCTTACCGGAAATTATCGCGCTGCCGAGAAAGCCGGGACGACGAGCGGAGAGATTTATGTCCATACGATCCTCGACGATGTCGATTATCTCGTCCACTATCAGGCCCATTGACCTGTCGCGATCGCTGAACACCAGTATCGGCTGCATTCCTTCGCCTGCCAGTTTCATGTTGGGCTCGATGGGAATGAGCGGCATCAGCTTGCCGCGATACTGCACCACCGGTTTGTCGTCGGAATATTCGACGGTTTTAAGGTCGATTTCCTCAAGCCGCGCGACCAGCGACAGGGGAACCGCCTTGGGCGCCGCCCCGCTGGCACGGAACAGAAGCAACGACTGTTTGCTGTCTCCGTGTGCGCCGTGCGACGCCTGGCTTGATTGCTGAACCACCACCCTTGCGCTCGAATGTATCTCTCCCGCCTGCGAAGCGAGCCCATTGGGATCCAATATCATTATCACGCTGCCGTCGCCCAGTATCGTGTTACCGGAAAACATATGGATGTTGCGCAGAATCGGCGCCACGGGCTTCACCACTATCTCTTCGGTGTCGAACACGCGATCCACTATGCAACCGAAGCTTGAGCTTCCCACCTGTATAACAACTATAAACGCGCTGTCAGCCGAGGCACTGTTGTCATCGCCGAGATGAAGCACGCGGCGCAGGGAAACCAGCGGCAAAAGATGGTTGCGGAGCCGCAAGACAGGGGTGTTGTTTATCATTTCGATCTTGTGCTCGCTTTGTGCCGAGGCGTGGACAAGTTCGACAACGCATATCTGCGGTATAGCGAAGCGCTCGCCGGAACACTCCACTATAAGCGCCGAAACGATGGCCAGGGTAAGGGGTATCTTTATAAGGAAGCGCGACCCCTTGCCCTCGGTAGATTGCAGGTCGACGGTTCCGCCGATCTTTTCGATGTTGCTTTTTACAACATCCATACCCACGCCGCGGCCGGACACAGACGTTACCTTGGAAGCGGTGGAAAATCCTGGTTTAAATATGAATTGCATTATTTGCTGGTCGGACATCGCTTCCAGTTCTGTCTCGGTCGCCAGGCCGTTTTGCAACGCCTTCGCTTTTATCTTGTTTATCGGTAAGCCACGGCCATCGTCGGAAATTTCTATGAAGATGTGTCCGCCTTCGTGATAGGCATTGAGAAGAATAACGCCGGTTTCCGGCTTGCCCGCCATCTGCCGGTCTGCTGGGGTTTCTATGCCGTGATCGGCAGAATTGCGCACCATGTGGGTAAGCGGATCCTTGATCAGCTCAAGAACCTGCCGGTCGAGCTCAGTTTCCGCCCCCATCATCTGTAGATCTATTTTCTTGCCGAGCTCAACCGATAGGTCGCGCACTATGCGCGGCAACTTGGCCCAAGCGTTGCCTATGGGTTGCATCCTGGTTTTCATCACGCCTTCCTGCAGCTCGGAAGTGACCTGATTCAGCCGCTGCAAGGGAGCGGCGAAAGCGCTGTCTTTCAGGCCGCGTTGAATCTGCATCAGCTGGTTGCGGGTAAGAACCAGCTCGCTGGCGATGACCATCAGATTTTCCAGCTGGTCCACGCTGACGCGGATCGACTGGCTGGCGACCGATGATTCCTTTGCGGCGTTTTTATCGTCCGTTGCCGGGATAACCTCCTGTTTTTTAATCACCGCCTCTGTCTTGGCCTCCTTCTCAGGAGCCATATCGTTCGCGTCCTTGGACATTTCTTCGGCGGGAACGGGGGTGAACCCGAATTCATCCTGCTGGGGCGGTTGTGGAGTGGTCGTCATATCGTTGGCCTCCATTTTTCCTTCTGCCGCTGCGTTGAGTTCAGCTATAAGCTCGTCGTCGTTTCCTTCCGGTTCGGCTTCGGTTTGTTCCAGAACCGCCATAAGCCCCTTTATGGTGTCGATTGATTTCAGGATCAGGCTTACGGCCCGGGGAGTCACAGGCAGCTCACCTTCGCGGAATTTACCCAGGACGTTCTCAGCCGCGTGCGCCACATGCTCCAGGCGTGGTAATCCAAGAAAGCCGCAAGTGCCTTTTATTGTGTGGACAAGGCGGAAAATATCGCTTAGTAGCTCGGGATCATTGGGGTTCTGTTCCAGGCGCACCAGCTCCAGATCGACCTTGGAAATGCTTTCTGTGGTTTCGGTAATAAATTCACGCAAAAGATCGTCCATGGCCATGCCTCCGGAGGAATGACGACTCTATGGTTAACCTGTCCCCCCAATCATGGTTAGCAAACGTTAACAAACCATTATTTGGAGTCAGTTCGATGGTATTCAGAAAGCGCCGCAAAAAAGCTTAAAATCTAGGCGATCCGGCAAAAACTGGGAGTGTTCCACGGAAAAGCCGAAATTGGCGGCGAATTGCCCGGCAACGTACGACTGCACGCTCCGTGGTGTCAGTTCCTCTGGCGGCGTCTTTCCTTCCAAGGCATCGCGCATGGCTTCAGAAAGCTGAGCCGAACGGCCGGAAACTTCTATCCTTATGCCTTTTAACTCATTGTTGTCCAATCTGCTTACTGCCACAGTACCTCCGTAAGGCAAAATCTCTTCGCCCAGCAAAAGCATATTTATAATAACTTTGAATGTTCCGGTTTTTCCCAGCAATTCTTCCGGAATTACGCCGTCATGCCATCCGAGGGTGATTTTTCCGCCCTCGAAATAAGATTCCATCACCGGCTTCACATCCGGAAGAGCGAGACTCGGCTCGCTTCCCGCCCTGCCATATGCAAGACGGAAAACCTTGAGCCTGCGGGAAGCCAGACCGGCACTGTCGCCAATCAATCTCATGGCTTCGTCCACCACCGATTCTCCTATCTCCTGAATCAGCTCGACGCCGTTGTTTATGGCGCTTACCGGGCTTATCAGGTCGTGACATAGTTTGGACGACAGCAGCTCAAGAACGCGTATATCTATATGCATGAATGACGCCCCTCAAAAAAACGGCGAACGCATATCCGGCCAGCGCGGTATTGTAAAAAAGCCCAATGTGTGTTCTTAATTGAAAGAACAGCGCCGTATTACAGTTGCCCAGCAAAGGTTAATCGATAATTAATATGGCTGATCCTCGGATTTTTTCAGTCTTCAGAGAACCACGACCATGAAAATAGCCTTTGTGGCATCGCCGTCTTCCCCTGCACGCGAATCGCTGCGCGAAATGGAAAAACGCTACGGTTCGGTTTCCTTGCATGAAGCCGACTGCGTTGTGACGTTGGGCGGCGACGGGCTTATCCTTAGAACCTTCGATTCAATGGGAAAAAACATTAAACCTGTGTTCGCCCTCAACCGGACCACTTCCGTCGGTTTTCTTTGCAATGAATACAATCCGGAAAATCTTCACGACCGGATAAACAGGGCGCAAAAAGTCATTCTGCATCCGCTGCGCATGGAATGCATCGACGCCGAAGGAAGGAAATTTTCGGCTCTGGCGATAAACGAAGTCGCGGCCCTGCGCGACACGCCGCAATCGGCGAGGCTCCGTGTCATGGTGGATGGGATAGAGCGCATAGCCCGTTACAGCGGCGACGGCATCATCGTGGCCACTCCGGCCGGAAGCACAGCTTATAACCATTCCGCCGGCGGGCCCATCATGCCGCTCGATGCGAACACTCTCGTCATGACCGCGATTTGCGGATTCCGCCCGCGCCGCTGGAACTATGCCGTGTTGCCCCAGAACGCTCTTGTCGAACTCAAGGTTCTCGAAAGCAGCAAGCGGCCGGTGCGCATAGAGGCCGGACAGAAAAGCATTCACAACGTGCTGGGAGCGAGGATATGGCTGGATAAAGCCGTGTCTTTCCCCCTGCTGTTCGATCCCGAGCTTCATCTTGGGGAACGCATTCTGCAAGAACAGTTCATGACATAAAAACAGAGGTTTTTGCCCCAAAAAGCCGTGTTTTTTGACCTTGAAAAAAAAACGTCATAAAATGCCTGGGCAATGAATCGAAGGTCTCAAAGGTTGGTTATAACCTGTCCACAGAAACTCCGGGCCGGCCGCAAGCACGGGGTATGTTGATGGACGGATATTTATCCGATGAGCTATGGCTGCGCCTTTTGGCCGGGCTTGTGATCGGTCTGGTGCTGGGCAGCTTCATAACCATGCTCAGCTACCGGGTGCCGAGAAGCCTTTCCATCATATCCCCCCCTTCAAAATGCCCTCATTGCCATACTAAGCTGAAAGCCCGTGATCTGATTCCCGTCCTGTCCTGGCTTCTTGAGCGCGGCCATTGCCGTTATTGCCACCGGGCGATAAGCCGGCGGTATCTCGTCATCGAACTGACCACCGCGGTATCCGTGACACTGGCTTTCTGGTACTTCGGGCTTACCCCGCGCCTTATAGCGGCCGTCCTTGGTTTGGTGGCCTTCATTTCGCTTGTTTCCATAAATTTCGAGCGGCAAAGGAAAATCTGGTAGAATGCGCCGGAAAGCCGCTATTTTACGCGGCGCAGTCCCATGAATTGACGAAAAGCTTTTACCGGATGCCGAGCCACGTCAGACATAAAACGTTTTTCCTTTCGCGCCGCTTTTTGCCGATGTTCATCATCCAGTTCCTGGGCGCGCTTGAAGACAACCTTTTCCGCAACGCCGTGTTCGTTTTGACAGCGTTCCAGATCGCGGCGTCCCAAGGATATTCTTCCGGTGTAATCATATCCATTGGCGCCGGGCTTTTCATAATCCCGTTTTTCCTTTTCTCCGCGACCGCGGGAACCCTTGCCGACAGAATGGAAAAAACGCGCCTTGTGCGCTGGCTCTCATTCATAGACCTTCCGCTCATGTTCATGTCCGGGCTGGCTCTAGTGACCCAAGACGTTACCTTTCTGCTGTTCATGCTTTTTCTGCTCGGGGTCCAGGCGACTTTTTTCGGTCCGGTCAAATACGCGATATTGCCCCAGCTCGTCTTCGGCAATGAACTGGTTTCCGCCAACGCGTGGGTTCAGGGCGGCACGTTCATAGCGATACTCATAGGCACCATAATAGGCGGAGCCTTGGTCACCCTGCCCTATGGTCCCGCGCTTGTCGCCACGCTCATGACTTGCCTGGCGTTCACAGCCTGGCTTTCGTCCTTTCTCGTCCCGCGCACCGGTATAGGTGAAAAAGCGCACGAGGAACACGCGCGCCTGTGGTCGGACGTCAGGCCTTTGCTACGCGAAGCCATGCGGAATCCGCCCTTGTGGCGCGCTATTTTGGGAATTTCATGGTTCTGGTTTGTGGGTTCGCTGTTTCTGGCCTTGCTGCCGAATTACGTGAAAGATGTTCTTGACGGAACGCCCGCCATCGTGACCTTCCTGCTGTCTCTCTTCGTAGTCGGCATAGCCCTTGGAGCGGGCGTATACAACAAACTCCTGCGCGGCAAGATAGAAATACGCATCGTCCCGATCGCCATGATGCTTATGGCCTCGGCCATGCTTTTTCTTTCCCTGCACAGCCTAGCGCCAGCGGCCGGGCGCATTGATCCGTCTCTGCTGTATTTCATAACCCATGAAAAAGGTCTCACGATAAGCGCCTTGTTTCTGTTCATGGCGGCGGCGGGGGGTTTTTACTCCGTGCCACTCTATGCCACTCTTCAGGCGCGCAGCGATCCGGAGCGGCGTTCGCGCATCATAGCCGCTAACAACGTGATGAACGCCCTGTTCATGGTCGGGGCCTCGGTTTTTTCGTTCATCATGTTCAAACTCGGCTCTGGCGTCGCAACCGTGTTTCTGGCCGTCTCTTTGCTCTGCTTCCCCGCAGCCTTCACTTTTTTCGAACACATTCTTTACCGGGTCTTCGCCGCCCTGCTGCGCCTGAAGTTCAGGCTCTTCTATCGCGCCCGCACCCGGGGGCTTGAAAATGCCGAAACCGCCAAGTATAGAGGCGTGGTTTACATAGTAAACCATATGTCATGGCTCGACGGCCTCGTGGCGGCCGCATTTCTGCCGGGAAACCCAGTCATAGCCTGCAGCACCGCCATGGCGCGCAAATGGTACATGCGGCCATACTATCTTTTTTCCGGCCATCCGCCGGTGGATCCGGCCGATACATCTTCCCTCAAGTATCTTGTGGGAACGCTGAAAGCAGGCCGCCCGGTAGTGCTGTTCCCGGAAGGCAGGCTCAGCCACACCGGTCTGCTGATGAAGGTTTACGAAACTCCGGGCATCATAGCCTCAAGGGCGAAAGCGCCGGTACTGCCTGTGCGCATAGACGGCCTTCAGTACACACCGTTTTCCATGCTGCGCGGCAAGATACGGATGAGCCTGTTCCCGGACATTACTATCACGGTAATGCCTCCTGTGGACCTTAGGGTGGACGCCGGGTTGCCGTCACGGCAAAAGCGTCTCGCCTACGGCAACAGGCTATACGACATAATGGCGGATATGCTGTTCGCCGCTTGCGATATCGAGCAGACGGTATACAGGGCCTTGCTAGACGCAGCCAGAATCAACGGCCACGGCAAACCCATACTGGAAGACACTGATCGCAAGCCGCTTAGTTATCGCAGAATTATGGTCATAAGCCGCCTGCTTGGACGCAAATTCGCCGGTTTCACGCTGCGCGGAGACAAGGTGGGGGTGCTGTTGCCTAACGGAGCCGGGGTTGTTGGTGTTTTTTTCGGCCTGCTCGCTTACGGCAGGGTTCCTGCCATGCTCAATTACACGTCCGGAGCCGCCAATCTTCGCAACGCCTGCATAGCCGCGGATATCGACATCATAATAACCAGCCGCCGTTTCGTGCGGCTTCTCAAGCTCGATCAGGCGATGCAGGATCTGGCGCGCGAGGCGCAAATCGTATATTTGGAGGATCTGCGCAAAACCATCAGTATTGGCGACAGGCTTAATGCGCTGTTTGAATCCTGCTTCGCCGGCCCGATTTACAGGAGATTGAACGTGCGGCCGGATGAACCCGCCGCCGTGCTTTTCACCTCCGGTTCGGAAAGCGCGCCCAAGGGCGTGGTTCTCAGCCACAAAAACCTGATCGCCAACCGTTACCAATCGGCGGCGCGCATAGACCTCAACGCTTCGGATGTTTTGTTCAACGCCTTGCCGGTGTTCCACTCATTCGGTCTGTCCGTAGGACTGATTTTGCCGCTTTTGTGCGGTGTGCGCGTTTTTCTGTACCCATCGCCGCTCCACTACCGGATAATTCCCGAGCTGGTATACGCCACCAACGCAACCATATTGATAAGCACCGACACTTTCCTGAGCGGTTATGCGCGCATGGCGCATCCCTATGATTTCTACAGCCTGCGCTATGTCGTGGCTGGCGGCGAAAAGCTAAAGGAAGAAACGCGGCATATGTGGTTCGAAAAATTCGGCATCCGAATTCTCGAAGGTTACGGAGTCACCGAAACGGCGCCGGTTTTGTCCATAAACACCCCCATGCACTGCAGGAACGGCACCGCGGGCAGGATGGTGCCGGGCGTAGAATACCGGTTGCGCAAAATCGAAGGCATAGAAAACGGCGGCTCGCTGGTGGTGCGCGGCCCAAACGTCATGCTCGGATACCTGAAGAACGAGCGCCCTGGCGTACTTCAGCCTCCGCCCGAAGGATGGTACGACACCGGCGACATAGTGGAGATAGACGGGGAAGGCTTCATAAAAATAATCGGCCGGGCCAGGCGGTTCGCCAAGGTCGGGGGCGAGATGGTGTCTCTGGCCGCGGTGGAGGCCGCGGCGCAAGCCGTCTGTCCAGAAAACCTGGTAGCGGCCGTGGCGGCGCCTGACGCGCGGAAGGGCGAGCAGATAGTGCTGTTCACCGACTTTTCCGGCATGACGCGTGAAAAAATAACCGATGTAATCCAGGCCCATCGCTTGCCGGAAATCATGATACCGCGCAAAATAGTAATCTTGGGAGAAATTCCCTTGCTGGGCACCGGTAAGGCCGATTATGTAAGGCTGAACGAGATGGCAAGGCGCGAAGCGGTCCAGTCCGGTTAAAAAATGGCCCGTTTTTGGACACAGGAGAAAAGTTAATGCCGGGGTTTGAAAAAATTTCAGAAAATCCAAAACTCTGGATTCTCGTCGCTGACGGGAAACAGGCCGAATTCTATGAGTATCGTGAAGAGGAAAGAATCGCTCCGGCTGGAACCGCAGGACCGGCGCAGTTTTCGTATAAAAAAGAGATAACCGCTCCCGTGCTTGAACATCTACCCGATCTTTCCCTGAGAGCAGAGCCGATAGATACATACAAGGTCAAGCCTTCCGAACACGGCCCAAGCGACGGCAGCATACCATCGCACCGCCACACACGTACTCCGCACGGCGATTTACGGGAGGAAATAAAGGAGAAATTCGCGCGTGAAATAGCGGCGCATCTGGAAAAAGCGTCCATAAACAAGCGATTCGGCCGGCTAGTGCTGGCCGCGCCGCCGCGGGTCATCGGAAAGCTCAGGCCGCTTTTGAATCAGCATATCAGGAAAAAACTGGCCGCTGAAATTTCGGAAAATCTGACGCGCCTTTCTCCGCACGAACTTCTGGAACATCTGAAAAAACATGCGCCGAAATCGCTCAAATAAGACGCTTTGCCGCCTTGCCGCCACTACACAATTTAATAAAACCGCGCCCTAAGATGAATCCAAAGGTCTTTGGCTTCTACTCCGCGCTTTGCTCTTGAAAAATCACGGTACGGCTTATCCGTTCGCTTGCGCAGTTTTTGCATGCGGTTTTGCGGCCGGTTCGTGCGGGTCGCGCAACACATAGCCGCGGCCCCATACCGTTTCTATGTAGTTTTCCCCGCCAGCCGCCTGAGCCAGTTTCTTGCGCAACTTGCAAACGAAAACGTCTATGATCTTGAGCTCCGGTTCATCCATGCCGCCGTAAAGATGATTGAGGAACATTTCCTTGGTCAGGGTGGTTCCCTTGCGCAGACTGAGAAGCTCAAGAATGCCGTATTCCTTGCCCGTAAGGTGCAGCGGCTTCCCGTCCACCTCGACTGTGCGCGCATCGAGATTCACGGTAAGCTTGCCGGTGCGTATCACGCTGTCGGAATGGCCCTTGCTGCGGCGGATGATGGCGTGAATGCGCGCCACCAGCTCGCGCCTGTCGAACGGTTTGGTCAAATAGTCGTCGGCGCCGAAGCCGAGGCCTTTTATCTTGTTGTCCAGCTCGGACAGACCGGACAAAATCAATATCGGAGTGCTTACTTTCGCGGCGCGCAACCGGCGCAGCACCTCGTATCCATCTATATCCGGCAACATAAGGTCGAGTATTATGATGTCGTAATCATAAAGCTTGCCTATCTCGAGGCCGTCCTCGCCCAGATCAGTGGTATCGACAATGAACCCTTCGGCCTGCAGCATCAATTCGATGCTCTTTGCAACCGAGGTGTCGTCTTCGACTAGCAAAACGCGCATTTTCAGGCCTCGTTCATCGGGAGTTGGAAGCGTGACAACTGAAAACCTTCACCCTGAACGGCTGCGCCGCCGGAGAGTGCAGCGCGCCGCGTTAACCTTAGTTTACATCATTTTGCCTAAAAGGTTTAAAAAAAAGTAAACATTGTTAACAATGGCGAAATATTGGTAAATATGCGTTTTTCTTTGTAATACATGGTGTTAGCTTTTCGCGCGATATGTTATGGTAAATTATGGCCACAGAATCATGCCGAATCATAGCCGACATTGAGGCTCTTCCGGCCGCAAGAATGTATGGCAGGGTGTCAGCGGTCCAGGGGCTTTTGATAGAAGTGGCCGGTATAGAAAGGCATCTTTCCGTTGGCGGAAGATGTATCGTCACCGCTCGCGGCGAAAGGCGCGTGCCTTGCGAGGTAGTGGGGTTTCGCGACGATCGCGCGTTGCTTCTGCCCTTCGGCAGCCTTGACGGCATAGGCATAGGATGCAAGGCCGAGGTGGCGGAAGCCCAGCCCGCAATTTCCCCAACGCGCGGATGGCTCGGTCGCGTCATAAACGCGCACGGCGAGCCTATAGACGGCGGCCCTCCCCTCCCCGTGGGCGATTCGCCGCATCCTATCCGCAACTCCCCTCCCCCCGCGCACATGCGCAAGCGCGTAGGCGGCAAACTCGATCTCGGCGTGCGGGCGATCAACACCTTCCTCACCTGCTGCAGCGGCCAGCGCATGGGCATATTCTCCGGCTCCGGAGTCGGCAAATCCATCCTTATGTCGATGGTGGCGCGCTATACTTCCGCCGATGTGTCCATAATCGGGCTTATCGGCGAACGCGGGCGGGAAGTGCAAGAGTTCATCCATGATGATCTGGGCCCGGAAGGGCTGGAACGCAGCGTCATAGTGGTGGCGACATCGGACGAAGCGCCGCTCATGCGCCGCCAAGCGGCATACCTGACCATGGCCGTGGCCGAATATTTCCGCGATCAGGGCGACAACGTTCTTTGCCTTATGGACAGCGTAACCCGCTTCGCCATGGCGCAGCGCGAGATCGGTCTCGCCGCCGGCGAGCCGCCGACGACGAAGGGATATCCGCCAACCACTTTCGCCGAACTGCCGAAGCTGCTGGAGCGCGCAGGCCCCGGCCCCGGCGGAAAGGGAAACATAACCGGACTGTTCACCGTGTTGGTGGACGGCGACGACCACAACGAGCCTATCGCCGATGCGACGCGCGGCATACTGGACGGCCATATAGTCCTGGATCGCGCCATCGCCGAACGCGGAAGGTATCCGGCCATCAACGTCTTACGCAGCGTTTCGCGCACTATGCCGGCTTGCAACAACGACGACGAGAACGATCTTGTCAACACCGCTCGCAGGTATCTTGCCGAGTACGAAAACATGGCCGAGATGATACGCCTCGGCGCATACCGCAAGGGAAGCAATCCGGAAGTGGACGAGGCGATAAAGTATTACGGCCCGATTGAGGAATTCCTGCGTCAGGGCAAGGAAGAGCGCGAAAGCATCGAGGCGGGCTATGCCAGGCTGGCTTCGATTCTGGGCAGGAAATGGAAATAAGGGCAGCCGCTCCATCCGAAGATGAAAAGCCTTTCCACACTTATAAAGCTGCAGAAAACCCGCGTCGATGAACAGCGCGTCATTCTGGCGCGGCTGCAACAACAGCTCGACGGCATAGACAAAAAAATCGCCGCGCTTGAAAGCAGCAAGGCGCGAGAGCAAATAGCGGTGCGGAAAAACCCGGAAGGTTCTCTTACCTACGGCGAATTTTTGCGCCGCTCGGTGGAACTTGCGCGTGAGCTTGAAAAGCAGCGCGAACTGGCCGCCAAAGCGGTCGAGATTGCGCGCGACCGGCTCGCGGAACTCTTCGAAGAGCAAAAGCGCTATGAAATAGCCGAAGCCGCGCGTTTGGAACAGAAAAGGCTTGAAGAGCTAAGAAGAGAGACGATCGAACTGGATGAAATCGGCAGCGTCACGCACGAAAGAAGAAAAAGGAAAGCACAGGGGAAAAGATAGTTTCGGGAGATTCATGGCTCAATCGCCGCCAGCCGCCTTTTTTCCATAACCGCGGCGAAAAAACCGTCGGTTCCGTGCCTGTACGGTGACAATGAAAGATATAGGCCGCTTGCGTAAGGCGCCTGTGGACATACTTTTTCAAGCGGCAGAAGAGAAAACTCTTCATGCGTTGAAAGAAAAGTCTCGATCTGCCTTTCGTTTTCCTCGGGCAGCAGCGAGCATGTAGCGTAAATAAGCCTTCCCCCCGGTTTGACCAGACGCGCCGCGGCGTTCAGTATGCGCCCCTGAAGCGCGCATATTTCTTTAAGCCCTTGCCCCCACGTGCGCCAGCGCTGATCCGGATTACGCCTCCATGTGCCGGTGCCCGAGCAAGGGACGTCGGCAAGCACGCGGTCGAAGGACTCCTTGCGGCGCTTTATCCATGGGTCGTTTTCATCGCGAAGCAGCTTCGTTTCTATGTTGTGCGCGCCGGCGCGACGGAAGCGTTCGGCGCTTCTCATCAGGCGGCCCGGAATGACGTCGCAAGCCACGATACGCCCCTTGCCCTGCATATGTGCGGCCAGCGCCAGGGTCTTGCCGCCTGCTCCGGCGCAAAAGTCGGCTACCCTCATACCCGGCCGCGCATCCACAAGCATGGACACTATCTGCGAACCTTCGTCCTGCACCTCCGCAAGCCCTTCGCGTAACAAGCGCATGGAGCCGAGATTAGGGCGGCTCTCTACCCTTACGCCGTACGGCGAAAACCGGCACGCGCGGGCGGACAGCCCCCTCTTTTCCAGTTCGGCCAGAATCTCGCCGCGCGACGTTTTCAGCGTATTGACGCGCAGATCGAGCGAAGCCGGTCTCAGCATCGCCTCCATTTCCGCCCTGAAGCTTTCGCCGAAAAGCCCGCGCAATTTCGGCTCCGCCCACGGTGGGCATTCAACCGCCACTGCCTCTGGCATATCCGGATGATCGATCGTGCGTCCACGTAGTTTTTTCAGAAAAACGCCTTCCTCCATGCCGGGAGCGGGGGGCGCGAATTTCTTGCCCGAGAAAAGCTGACTTATCTCTTCCGGACTCATTTTTCCCACCAGCGCCAAATACGAAAGCATCTTTGCGCGCGGCGACGGCTCCGCCCCCAGTTTTTCAATCCACCACCCGAGCCGCGCGTGATGCCGCAAAATGTCATAAGTCATGGCGGCAATCGCAGCGCGGTCTTTCGCGCCTATATATCTGCGGGAGCGGAAATACCCGCCGGCGACGGCATCCGCCGGGCACGGTTCGGATTCCATAAGCCCGAGTAATTCTATCGCCGCCTGCAAACGCGCGGAAGGAGTCATGAGCTTACCAAATATGCCCTTCGCAATCTTCCGTGCAGTGTATCAATGTATATGCTGTATTGCCAGCGGCGGCCGTGTTTTTACGTCGCCTCCCGCCGCATGAATTTCATTTTCTGCCTTCTGGCTTCGTAAAGAGCCACCGCCGCTGCGTTGGATACGTTGAGGCTGTCCATAGCCTCGTCCGTCGGCAGTCTGGCAAGCTCGTCGCACGTTTCGCGCGTGAGCCGGCGCATCCCTTCACCTTCGGCGCCAAGCACAAGGGCGGTTTTCCCCGACAGATCGAGAGAACCGAGATCGCGTTCCGCTTCCCCCGCCAGACCGATGCACCAGAAACCGGCTTCCTGAATATCGTTCATCGCCCGCGCAAGGTTGGGCACACGTACAAGGGGCACGCGTTCGACGGCCCCGGAAGCCGATTTGGCCAACACTCCGGTCACAGGCGGGGCGTTGCGCTCCGTCATTATCACGGCTCCAGCGCCGAAAGCCGCGGCCGAGCGCAATATTGCGCCCACGTTGTGCGGATCGGTGACCTGATCCAGCACAACTATCAGCCCGGATTCCCCGGCGGCCTTCAATACACTGTGCAGCTGCGGCTCTGGCAAGGGAGAAGCGTCAAGCACCGCTCCCTGATGCACGGAATGAGGGGGCAAAAGCCTGTCCAGCTCGCTACGTTCAACCGTTTCCGGGCGAGGCCTTTCTATGCCCTCAAGCGCGGCTGCGGCCATCGCCCCGGCCAAAGCCTTTCCGGCGGCGTCAGTGACCCAAAGCCTGAAACATTTGCGGCGCGGGTTAAGCCATGCCTCACGCACAGCGTGAATTCCCCACAGCAAAACGCCCTTCGGCTCTTTCCTTGTTCTTCCGGAGCTTGGCGTTTCTGTCTCCTGGCCCTTTCTTTTGCTTACGGATTGTGGCTTTTTGCCGCCGGCATCTCGCGGTTTGTCCCTGCGCCTATTGTCATCATGACCGCGGAAACGGCCGGAAGAGCGTGAATGACCGTGTTTTTTGGCTTTCATGGATGGTATAATGGCCCCGGTATTGACAAGGGCAAGCAAATTCCGTTACGTGGCGCTTCGTTTCGCGGAAGACAAGGGGCTTTGGCTATTACGCCTTGGTTCTTGATATTTTTGGCGTGCTTTGGCGATAACGTCCTTTGCGAGCCTGGCTTGCGGAGTACGGAAGGGTGGCCGAGTGGTTAATGGCAGCAGACTGTAAATCTGCCGACGCAAGTCTACGCAGGTTCGAATCCTGCCCCTTCCACCATATATCAAGATTTATAGCCTTATAGCCTTTAAGGCTTGTAGTTTTTGGTGCCCCAGGAGGGACTCGAACCCCCACTCCGTTGCCGAAAGCAGATTTTGAGTCTGCCGCGTCTACCATTCCGCCACTGGGGCAAAAAATCAGCTATAGCGGAGGGGATAATACCGGCATGCAAGCCCCGGTCAATAGCCCAAGCTCAGCCAGAATTTATCCCTTGCCGCGGCTGGCTTGCAGCCTTGGGGGGTCTTCTTTCGCGCTCATGGTGTCCTCTATTCTCACCGCCGCTTGCCACATAAGGCGGCTTACATCGCGTACCGCTTCGCTGTTTTGGTCAAGCACCAAACGAACGGCGCCGGTGCGCAGCGCCATGAAAATCAGGGTATCGCCTTTGCTGTTAGCCGTTTCGCGGGCTATCCCCGCCATTATTCCGGCGGATTCGCTCCTTGTGCTGATGTCGGGCTGACGCAGCAGCTTTTCCCGTTGCTCTACAAGCGTCAGCGCCAAAGGATGAGAGAAAAAGCGTTTCGGCAGGGACACCTTTATCCTGCCGCTCGAACCGGTGTTGCCGGCCGCATCCTGTGCCTCGAGCTGTATTTCCACGGTTGACCCCGCCCACGGCAGGAAGGTCAAATCCTGATATTCCGTTTCCCTGGAATGCCTGAGACCGGAAGACGCCAGGGGAATTACTACCGGCTTAGCTTCAAGCGACGGCAAATACGGCGCCGGTGGATATATTTTCGCCCAAACAGCCTTGACGCCGTAGTCGTCGTTGGCGTCATAGACCATGCGCGTCAACGCTCCTTTTACGGTGAAAGGCGTTTCTACGAATTTAACGCTCGGCGGCATGTCGCGGATCACGCGTACAGGCCAATAGGCAAGCGTTACCCAGCCCCTCTTCAGGGATATGGCCCTACCGGAAGAAACGGATGCCGCGGCTTCGTAGTTTCCTTCGCCGTCTGGCTCCATGGCTATAGACTGGCCGTTCACTTTCAGGACAGAAGCCTTTTTCGCGCCCGACACTTTGACCCTTACCGTGCTTCCTTCCGGCACATCTATTGTTCTCAGCTTGAACAGTTCCCTCTCCGGCGAAGAAAGGTTTACCGAAGGTTGGCCTGTATATTCGGGAGGAACTATGTGCGCCTCTATTTCTTCTGGCCCGGACGGCAGAACGGAATATACAGAGTTTACCGATAAGGCCAGCCATCTGCTCACTGGTCCGCCTGCCCAAAAACCGATGCAGGACAACAGGATAAGGACAACGGCGGCACGAACTGGGCGCACACATTTTCTTTTGTTGTCAATATGATATGAACATCCGGGCTGCGGGTTCGGTTTTTTTGTTGCCGTTTTTGTCATACAGTGGATAGCGGAAATTCATGTTTCGGACGGGCGCACTTTATCACGTTTCCGTTCCAGCAAGCAAAGGAGTTCTGCCCTGACTTCCTCCACCACTGGCCCCCATTCCCTGGGGCGCTTTTGCCGGAAAAGGCGCAAGGACGGATACCACGGGCTGTCGCTGCGATCCAAAAGCCAGCGCCAGCATCCATCGAAACGCGACAGGACCCACACAGGTTTGCCCAATGCTCCGGCCATGTGGATGACCGATGTGTCCACCCCAATAACGAGATCGAGGTTGGCGATGAAGGCGGCGGTATCGGCATAATCCTTCACGTTTTCCATTAGGTCGATAAGTTTCATGCCGGGCGGCGGGTTTTTGGCCTGCTCCGCCGGTTCGCCGTCTTTTTGCAGGCTGAACCACAGAGCTCCCGGAATATCGGCTAGCGGAGCGAATTGGTCGAGTTTCATGCTGCGGCGTTTGTCTATCGCATGCGCTCCAGGCTGTTCCTTGCGCGGATTTCCCGCCCATACCAAGCCTATCCTGAATCCATCGCCGTAAGGTCTTATTCTTTCGGCCCATGCCGTGGTATCTTTCGGGTCGGGACTGAGATAGGGCACAGAATTGGGTATCGTCCCCAGGGTCGTGCCGAAGATCATGGGAAGGCTCAAAAGCGGCGACTGGATGTCGTGTTCCGGAGCCGGAGAGCCAGAGGGCGAGATGCAGTCAAATAAGTTCATCATGCCGAACAGGCGTTCAAGCGCAGGCGGACAGCATAAAACCACGCGTCCGCCGCGTTCTTTCACCATGGGCGCGTAGCGTATGAACTGCAGGCTGTCACCCAGGCCCTGTTCGGTGTGGAGCAGCAGGGTTTTTCCCTCGAATGGGGAACCGTCCCATAACGGCTTGCCATAGCCGGGCATGACTACGCCCTTTTTGCGCCAGCGCCATTCGTATTTCTTCCAGCCGTTTTCAAAGTCTCCCAGCGTCAGCATAACCAAAGACTGGTTCCAGTGCGCCTCGGCGTAATCAGGATCAATGGCTATCGCCTGATTGTAATATTTCATGGCCTCGCCGAATTCGCCGATTTCCTGGTACACCGTGCCGATATTGAAATGCGCGACCGCGAAATCAGGTTTTATCGCTATGGCGCGTTTATAGCGTGCAAGCGCTTGCTCGATATGGCCCTGATCCTTGAGGGCGTTGCCGAGGTTGCTGTGCGCCTCGGCGTGGTCGGGGTTAAGGGCCAGGGCTTTTTCGAACTGGCGTTGCGACGTTTCAAATTTTCCCTTGTCGCGCAAAGCGTTGCCGAGATTGCTGTAGGCTTCCACGTAATCGGGCTTGAGATCGATGGTTTTTTCGTATTGTTCTATTGCTTCGTCGATCCTGTCGAGCATACGCAAGGCGATGCCCAGGTTGTTATGTGCTTCGGCGTAGTCAGGCTTGAGCTTGATAGCGCGTTCGAAACAGGACGCTGCTTCCGCAGGCCTGCCTTTTTCTTTCATTATCATGCCGAGGTTGTTGTGCGCGTCGGCGTATAGTGGATTCAGTTCGATGGCTTTTTCTATGTAAGGGAGTGCCTCATCGAATTTGCCGTTTTTCAGCAATACAACGCCCAGATTGTTCAGGGCCTGGACGTAATCAGGTTCGATGGCTATGGCGCGCCTGTAGCAATCGGCCGCGGCGTCCAGACGGCCCGCGGACATCATCACGTTGCCAAGCGAGAAGTGAAAAGGTGCGGCATTGCGCAGGCTGATGGCGTGCCTGACAAGAGCCTCCGCCGAGGCTAGGTCTCCCACGCCGTACGAGACCAAGCCCAGAAGGTGGTAACTGTCGGCGTGATTGCGGTCTATTTCCAGAATTCTTACGTAAAGCTCCTCCGCCTCGCCAAGGCGACCCGCTTTGTGATGCTCTATGGCCTTGTTGAAAAGGGACGATATATCGTCGCCTTGTATGTCCTCGCCATGGCCGTTTTTAAGCGGTTTAAGGGTTTCCGAAAGGGTTTTAGGGGTCATAACGCTGCATTTTTAGACAAAAAAGAGTGGGAAAACACTTCTTTAACGGGCCTTTGGTGCATTTCCACGATTCTTGTGGCAGGATACCACAGTATAATGTAAAAGAAACCATTCCCGACAATAAAACCAGATAAAGTCCGGCGCGGACCGCCGGACGGCGAATTGTGGAAATCGGGCGGCTCAGGTTTTTGGCGTTGCTAAACAGGAGTGTAGCTCAATTGGTAGAGCACCGGTCTCCAAAACCGGGGGCTGGGGGTTCGAGCCCCTCCACTCCTGCCAGATTCAGAAGACAGAAGGCGGAAAAAAAGAAGACAGAACGTTGTGAAGGTGAAGAAATGGACAATAAAACGGAAGCGAAGAAAATCGATCCTGCCGAATTCCTGCGTGAAACGCGGCGCGAGATCGCCAAGGTGACTTGGCCGGCACGGCGGGAAACCATTATGACCACCGCCATAATAATTCTTATGGCGCTTGCCGCCGGGATATTTTTCTTCGGCGTGGATTCGCTTTTGGGTTTTGTGATAACGCGCATTTTGGGAATGAAGGCCTAAGGCCGGGGAGAAAATTGTTATGTCTCATCGCTGGTATGTAATTCACGTTCATTCCGGGCTTGAAAAGAAGGTCGCGCAGACTATCCGTGAAGCGGCCATCAAAAAGGGTCTTGAGGACTACTTCTCGGAAATTCTGGTGCCGACCGAAGAAGTGGTGGAAATGCGCCGCGGATCAAAGGTTAAGGCCGAACGCAAATTCTTTCCTGGCTACGTTCTTATAAAGATGGAGATGACCGACGAAAGCTGGCACCTGGTCAAGAACACGGCCAAGGTCACCGGCTTTCTCGGCAGCGGCAACAAACCGTCGCCGATAAGCGAAAAGGAGGCGCAACGAATTCTGCACCAGGTGCAGGAAGGCATAGAACACCCCAAACCTTCCGTAAGTTTCGAAGTGGGGGAACAGGTGCGCGTGGCCGACGGTCCGTTCGCTTCTTTCAACGGAATAGTGGAGGACGTGGACGAGGCCAAAGCCCGCCTGAAGGTCGCAGTTTCCATTTTCGGCCGCGCCACTCCGGTTGAACTGGAATATTCACAGGTTGAAAAAATATAATCTTGCATAACACTGAAGGTAAGCGGCGAAAGGTTTCGCGGCGATGAAACGAACGAGAAAGCAAGCCTGAACTTCAGAAGCAACTGCGAAAAAACACCACAGCGCGCCGTTACATGTATCAGCCCCAACCGTTCCGGACCAAAAAGAAAAACCCAGTCCTTATAGGAATCGACCGCGCCGTGCACGCGGTGAAAACCGCGCGCGGTCCCATGCAGACGCGCTGGCAGAAGGTTCTGGGGCACATCGAATCTTTTTTCATCGACGACGGCTTTATGAGCTACATCTTTCCCAACCGCCACCGGATAGGAAAAAACATGTGGCGATCGAGCCAGCCGCACTACCTGCAAATTCACGGGCTGGCCAGAAAGGGAATACGCACCATAATAAACCTGCGCGGAGCGCGCGACTGCGCCACCTACTTCCTGGAAGAAAGGGCTTGCCGTGAAAACGGCATAAAACTCGTGGATTTTCCCGTCAATTCGCGCCAGCCGCCAAAGCTGGAAATTCTCGAGAGGCTGGAAAAGCTTTTCACTGAAATAGAATATCCGGCGTTGATGCACTGTAAGGCCGGTTCTGACCGCGTCGGCATAATGAGTGCGCTTTATCTGCTCATCGCGGAAAAAAGGCCGATAGAAGAAGCGAAGAAACAGCTTTCGCTGCGCTTCGGCCACATGCGCCACGCCAAAACCGGGGTGTTGCTTAAATTCCTGGAAACCTTTCAGGAGTTTTCGGAAAAAAACGGGGCCGATTTCATGACTTGGGCGCGCAATCATTACGACCGCGACGCCGTGATTTCCTCGCACAGAATTTTCAGCTGGGCCGAATGGCTGACGGCAAAGGTTTTGAAACGGGAATGACCTTGGCTTTCAAAGCGCCACGGCCTGAAATTTTCAGCCCTTACGCTTTGCGCACATTGTCTATGAACGATTCTATTTCCCTACGCAGCACATCGCTTTGTTCGGCGAGATCAGTCCCCGCCCTGAGCACTTCGCTGGAAAGCTGGCCCGTCTGCGCGGCAGCGGAGGTGACCGTTCCTATGTTCATCGACACCGTGCGCGTGCCGGTGGCTGCCTGTTCAACACCGCGCGCGATTTCGTTGGTGGCGGCCGTTTGCTCTTCCACGGCGGAGGCTATGGTGGTGGCGATTTCGTTCAGACGCGTTATGGTAGCACCTATGCTCTTGATCGCCGTTACGGTGCTGGCGGTCACGTTTTGCATTTCGTTGACCTGAGATGATATTTCTTCGGTCGCCTTGGCCGTCTGATCGGCGAGGGTTTTGACCTCCTGCGCTACCACGGCGAAGCCCTTGCCCGCATCGCCGGCGCGCGCCGCCTCGATGGTGGCGTTGAGTGCCAGAAGGTTCGTTTGCCCGGCTATGTTGTTGATCAGCTCCACCACCGCGCCGATTTTCTGCGCCGCGGCAGCCAGTCCCTCCACGGTAGCGTTGGTGCGCTCGGCCTCGCGGGCAGCCTCGGCGGCCAGACGCGCCGATTCCGACACCTGACGCCCTATTTCCGTGATGGAAGAGTGCAGCTCTTCGGCGGCGGAGGCCACAGTCTGAACGTTCGAACTCGCCTCTTCGGCGGCGGAAGCGACGGCGATGGCCTGTTGCGAGGTTTGTTCGGCATTCGCGGTCATCGTTTTCGCGTTCGCCTGCAGCTGTCCCGCGGCGGATGAAACCGACTGCACTATTCCGGCGCTCGTCCGCTGGAAATCGGCTATCAGTTTTTCCACGGCCGCAGCGCGGCGTTCGCGCGCTTCCCTTTCTTTCGCCTGAGCCGATTCCATCTCCCGGTTCTTTATCATGTTCTCCTTGAATATGAGCACGGCACGCGCCATGTCGCCGACCTCGTCCTTGCGGTCCTCGTTTTCCACGTTTACATTGGTATCCCCCTCGGCAAGCTTGCGCATGACGGACGTTATGGCCTTGATCGGCCCGGAAATGGCGCGGCCAACCAGGCTGCCGATGCCGAATCCGAGAACTATGGTGAGGAAAACGACGCCAAGAATGACTTTCATCCCGTTGCTTATAGTGGCCATGAGCTCCCTGTTAATGACTTCAGCCTTCGTTTTGGCGTCATCCAGAATGCCGTTGAGTTTTCCGGAAATTGGCCCGTATTTGCCCTGGCAATCGTTCATGAACATGCTGGAGACGGAAGTGTCCAGTTCCAAAAAATCCAAGGATTGAAGGCCGCTGTCCTTGTACGCGGCCATAGTTTTCATGAGTTTCGTCCACTCTTCCTCGGCGATGCCAAATTTTTTGTAATCAATGGCCGTGAATTCTGATTCCATTTTTTTCAGCATTTCCTTTCCTCTGGAAAGGTTCTTCTTGTTGGTTTCGGTGTTGGCTCCGGTGGACGCCAACATGAAGCTTTCGTAGAGGAACACATGCGTGTTGACGAAAGAATCCTTAACCCCGGTAATTTCCTGCGCCATGGCCGCCGCAACCTGGTCCCTTTGAATGGCGTTGGATATATTGTTGGACGTAACGAGGAAAATAGCGCCGATAGCCACCGACAATACGCATCCAACAAGCGGAGCGATCATGGTCTTGACACCGATGGAAGCGTTGTTGAATGCGTGAGAAATACTCATTTTGATCTCCTCATAATCGGTTTTAGAGGACAGCGCTCCGAAAGCGCCTTTGGCTTCAGTTACAAAAGACCAAAAAGACCACAAACCGGGTAATGGTAACTCTGCTGCCAACAAATTAACAAATCACTAACCATGAATTTTTTCCATGAATCCAAGCCACCACAGCATGCCGGATGTTGGTTTCATAATCCGTTGAAAAGCTTTAAAAATGGTTTTGCAATAACTCCCGGCCCCCCCTTCCGCTTATGAAGGAAGGGGGTGCCGGGGGTGCAAGGGCCAATTTACTGATTCTTGTAGTACCCAACTCCGACCACGTCGTCGCCGACCCTGATTATATAGCTGGACTTGTCCTTGACTTTATTTCCATCGGTTGGGTCGCCCCACTTGTAATCGACCCAATCCTTATCCTTCACAGCAAGGAACGCCTTCATGAACTCAAACCCATCCGCGTCTTTCAACGCTATGCTGTTCTTGCCTACCAGCGCCGGTTTGGTGCCGTGAGCGAGAAAAACTCCGTCCTTGTCGATAACGAACACATAAAGATCGCGATCAAAGAACGGGCCGTTTTTATCCTGGAACTTTTCAAGCGCTTTGGCTCCCTCGGCCTTGTACAAAGCCGCGGCTTTCTCGGCCATTGCCTGCGCTTCCTCTTTGGTGCCGTATTTACCGCTAGCGGATGCCGGTGAAACCGCGAGAACCACTAGGCAAACGAAGAGACCAGCAAGACGGGATAAACTCATAGCGAATCCTCCTTCAAGCTCGGGTTGAAAAATTTGCTCGTAGGAAAATATGTTAACCATGTTTCAAAAGCAATTGTTTTCACAGATAATAAGCGGCGATTCGTTTTTGCGGCGCACAATGGCAGAAATGTTGTTTAATCATTTTTTAAGAAACGGCCTGAGACTATGTAATGCTGATTTTGCGGTTTGGAACGAATCGCTTCCCGGGTTGCCTAAACCTAGGCCGGGAATATAGGGGTTTGAGGAGAATGCGTTCATGTCGTTTATGGACATAGGCCTGCTTCGGCTGATGACCGGAAAGATGTCGTATCTCGGCCAACGGCAAGCCGTTTTGTCGCAGAATGTAGCCAATGCGAACACGCCGGGATACAAAGCGAAGGATCTCGAGCCTTTTTCTTTCGACTCCGCGTTAAAAAAGGCGGGAGTCGGAATGAATGTCACCGATCCGCGCCATATAGTGCCGGCGTCCATGGCGGGCGTAAACACGGACACCATAAAAGCGCGCACTTTCGAAACGGTGCCATCGGGCAATTCGGTGGAGATAGAACAACAGATGATGGAAGTTTCTAAAACCGCGATCGACTATCAAGCGGTGATCGGCGTATATCACAAGATGCTGAGTATGTTCCGCACCGCCATAGGCAAATAAGGGCAGTAAATCATGTCGTCTTCCGATCTCTCCAGCGTTTTTTCCATTTCTGGGTCCGGCCTGCAAGCGCAGGCTACGCGCATGAAGGTGGTGGCCGAAAATATCGCAAACGCCGGCACTACTCCTTCCGCCCCCAATCAGAGGCCCTATCAGCGGCAGGTGGTCTCGTTCAAGAACGAATTCGACAAAGCGCTCGGCGCCTATAAGGTGAAAGTTTCCGGAGTGCGCAAGGACAACAGCTCGTTTATAAAGAAATACGATCCCGCGCATCCTGCGGCGGATGCGGAGGGCTATGTGTTGACTCCGAATGTCAGGCCGATAATGGAAGGTATGGATATGCGTGAGGCGCAAAGGGCCTATGAAGCCAATCTCAACACGATAGACGCCGCGCGTAGCATGTTGCTGCGCACGCTTGATCTGCTGCGTTGATAGCAAGAGGAGAAGCCAATGGTTACAAACGTCGGCAATGCAATAGCGGCCTACAGGCAGACAATGGGAGGAGCTGCAGCGGGAAAGGCGAAGCCCGTGGAGACTGCAGGGTCCAGCTTCGAGGACACCTTGAAGACTTTCCTCGGCGACGCGGTGAAAAGCCTCAAGGAAGGAGAAAAGGCCGCGGCCGAAGGCGCCTTGGGCAAGGCCAATCTGCAGGAAGTCGTTATAGCGGTAAGCAACGCCGAAATCATGATGCAAACTGTCACCGCCGTGCGCGACAAGGTGATAAACGCCTATCAGGAAATCATCCGCACCACGATTTGACCGGCCGGCGAAACAAATTTAAAACGGAAAAGCAAAACAGGAAATCCGCGGTTTTGCCGCGGCCTTACAGGAATAAACGGAAAAGAAAGACATGACCGGAAATGCAAATCCGCGGCGGGTGGATCCCCGGCTTCTGGAAATGCTCGTATGTCCGCTTACCAAAACGCCGCTGCGCTATGATGAGGCCAAGCAGGAACTGATAAGCGACAAGGCCGGGCTTGCCTTTCCTATACGCGAGGGCATACCGATAATGGTCGTGGAACAGGCGAGAAAATTGAAATAACCGGTTTATCCTGTTTTTGACTTTTTCGGTTTATAGCTTTCGTCACTTTCTTCATCGTCTTCGGCTGCCTCCAGCAACGCTTCCCCGGCGCCGCTGTCGTTCTTTCTGCCCTTGCCGCCAGAAGCTGGTTTCTGCTGACCAGAAAATATCTGCTCGGCCATCATGGTGATAATCGCAGCCGCCAGACCGAAAAGTGAAGTAGCCTGTTCCACCGACACGTTGTTCTCAGGCACGGTCAGCGGATTGCGGTATTGCTCCTTTATCTGGGCCAGCATCTGCAACAACCGTTTGTCCGGACGAATGGTCGCGCCCTCTTCCTCCGACAACGCCGCCAGTTTTTTCAGATAAATATTATATGAACGTTCTGTCTTGGCTACCGTGGTTCCGGAGAAAAACTCGTAATACTGCTTCAACACTATTTCCACTGCGCGCAGCAAGTGGACTGTAGCCGCTGTTCCAAGGCCGAAGGCCAGCGCGCGCCCGGCCGTGCCGAATTCGTCCTGCGCAGCCACTGGAATAATCTTGAGTGTTGAATCAGAGAAAGTTTGATAGGCGTTTTCGATCAGGTCGAAAGTGGAATAAATACCGCGCCTGCCGGCGAAATAGACCGGAGCATGGTTAAGCTCAGCGGCAAGCGCATGCTCGAACTTGTCTATAAGAGACTGTATCGAGGCTATTTCGTGTGTATCCAGCCGGTCTTCGCCGGCCGCAGCTTTTATCTGGCGCGTTGTCTGATCAATGAAATGGCGGTTGAAAACATTTCCCAGTTTGTTGAGCAAGCGGGTTGCGTCGGCTTTAGACGTTTCAATAGATATCGGATCGCCCTTTATCAGGGAATCCAGCGCCGCCTGAGCTTCGGTGAGGGGGCCGAAAAGATCCGATATGCGTGATTGAGCCGCAGCGGCTATCAAACCGTGAAGCTTGGCCGCAAGATCGTAAAAGAGATAGGGATTCAAATGCTGCATAAGATAATCGCTTTTATATTCAGTTTTAGGTAGCTTTAAACGATTTTACGCCTTTACCTCAATGCCGTTTTGCCGTTTTATTTAAAATAGCTATTATTTGCGGCCTGATTATTATTGTTGAAATTCCAGCCGCTGATTTGAACTACCTAACGCCTGCGCTTTCGTCAATCGCGGATTATGGTTAATGCTGCTTTTGTAGCAAAGATATTGGCCACGAAATTTATCCCCCATGTCTGTACCCTGCCATTCAAGGCAAAACCGTCCTATGTACGGCAAAAACTTACATGCCCCCTGGCTGTGCAAGCGCTTTTTTCAGCGGCCAGCATTGAAAAAACGGCCCTGTCATCAAGAACAATCCGTCCGGACACAAAGCAACAGGCGTTCACGAACCAAGAAAAGCCGGGGGTAAGATGTTATGTCTTTCGCATTCCCAAAAGAAAAACGCCGGACACTGCTGTCCGGCGTTTTCCTTTTCTAAGAGAAGATAATTCACTGCCTGTTGAACACGATCTCCGCACGGCGGTTCTGCGCTTCGCGCACGCCATCGGCGGTTGGAACAAGCAGGCCGGACTTGCCCATGCCTACGGTCTTGATCTCCTTCGCGGGGATTCCAAGCCTCACAAATTCCTTCTTGACCGAAGCGGCGCGGCGTTCGGAAAGTTTCTGGTTGTACTGCACCGTGCCCACGGTGTCGGTATGGCCGGTCACCACTATGCGGATATACTTGCCGTTTTTGAAGTCCTCGGCGGCAGTGGCGATTATGCGCTTGGCCTCGGGTGTAAGCTCAGACTTGTCGAAGTCGAAGAACACCATGTAGCTCTGCGGCACGGGAGGAACAACCGGCTGGGCCGCCTGCGGAGCTTGCAGCATTGGAGCCGGAGCAGCCGCAGGAGCCGCCGGTTTCGGCTTGGCGAACTTGTAGCGCAAGCCAACCATTACATTGTGCGAAGCGTTGTCCGTCGTCGCATGATCATTTAGGTTGGTTTCATATTTTTCCTCAAGCGTGCGGAAATAACGATAATCCGCAGTGAGCGACCAATTGTCATCCAGCGCCGCGGACACACCGCCTATCGCCTGATAGGCGAAAGTAGGACGGGTGTCGTCCAGCGTCTGGCCGTTGACGGTGCGAATATCGCCGGCCATCGGAATCCCAAGGCCTATGCCAACTCCGGCATATGGAGTAAACATAGTGCCGGTTTCAAGATCATAGAGAACGTTGCCCATCAGGCTCAAGTTGCTCATGTGCCCATCGTTGACCGGACCGGCGTTCGTTCCGGTGACTTCGTCAACGCCGGCGCGGCGATAGGCGATTTCGGCCTCGGTGCGGAAACCATTGCCCCACATATAGCCGCCGCTGCCGGAAATTCCCCAGCCTGTGTCATATTTGATGACGTTGGTAACATCGGCGACGCTGCTGTCGGCTTCGGACTGGAATACCGGCATGCCTCCGGCGCCCACATACCAGCCGGGAGAGTTGTCAGCCTGCGCGGCCAAAGGCACCATCACGGCCGCTATGGCCACGGCAACAAAAAGGTTACGCATTTTTTCCATTTCGATACTCCTGGAAATCTGTAAGGAAGAAAACAATTTGACGGAATATTTGTAACACCAAAACACAGCCGTTTGGGAAAAATTTGGCAATTCCGGTATTGCCCCGTCCCCACAGTTTTGAATTGTTGTCATTTGGCAACAATATTGATAGTCTGTTGATATGTTTGCTTTTTTCCTCGTGAGATTTAACGAAGCCATATACTCCGCGTTGTGTTAATATAGCTTATGCCAGATGGCCGGATGGCCGCTCTGCCGTTTTTGGCGGCGGGGAGGAAAGTCCGGGCTCCGGAAGACGGGAATGCCGGATAACGTCCGGCGGGGGTAACCCCAGGGAAAGTGCCACAGAAAACATACCGCCGGAACGGAAACGTTCAGGCAAGGGTGAAATGGTGCGGTAAGAGCGCACCGCGTCCCTGGCAACAGGGACGGCAGGGCAAACCCCATTCGGAGCAAGACCATGTAGGAGCCGCAAGCGCGGCCGTGCCTTTCACCGGGCAGACGCGCGCGCCGTTCGTCTTCACGGGGCGGCTCGGGTAGGTCGCGCGAGGCGCCGGGTGACCGGCGTCCCAGATGAATGGCCATCCCTCGCCTTAAGGGCAAGGACAGAACCCGGCTTATAGGCCATCTGGTTTTTCCGTATTTACTTTTTCTGTTTCCTGGGCCGTTGCCTGCGGAAAACGTCCGTCCTATTCGGCCGCTTCGCATATGCGAGACTCGGCCCGCTCCGTCAACTTTTTCAGGGCGGCGTTTTCGGTGAAATGCACGCGATCGCGATGCTCGCCCTTTTTGCCGATATTGAAACTGTCCACCGGACGGAAATAGCCCATCACGCGGGTCCACACCTGCGTAGGCTCGCCGCAATGGGGGCATTTGGGCTGTTCGCCGTTCAAATAGCCGTGCTGATCGCAGACCGAGAACACAGGGGTTACGGTTATGTAAGGCAGCTGATAGTTTTCCAGAACCGCCCGCACGAAACGGCGGCAGGAATCCGCGCTTTCCATACGCTCGTTCATGTAGAGGTGCAGAACGGTGCCGCCGGTGTATTTGCACTGGAGCCTGTTTTGCAGATCCAGGGCTTCAAAAGGATCATCGGTATGGCCGACCGGGATCTGGCTGCTGTTGGTGTAGTAGACGTTGGGCCAAGTGCCGGACTGGATTATGTCCGGGAAGCGCTTGCGGTCTTCCTTGGCGAAGCGGTAGGTGGCGCCCTCGGCCGGCGAAGCCTCGAGGTTGTAGAGATTGCCGGTCTGTTCCTGATACTGGCGCAGGCGGTCGCGGATAATGTCGAGCAGACGCAACGCCATTCCTATGCCTTCCTCGCCGGTCATGTCATGCTTGCCGCCAGTGAAGTTCAGCACCATTTCGTTCATGCCGTTTACGCCGATGGTGCTGAAATGGTTGCGGAACGAGGAGAGAAAGCGGCGCGTGTAGGGATAAAGGCCACGCTCGAACATTTCGGTGACGAAAGCGCGCTTCTTCTCGAGCGTTCCCCTGGCGAGGTCCATAAGCCTCACCAGCGCTTGCGTAAGACCTTCCTCGTCGCCCTTGTGAAGATAGCCGAGGCGCGCCATGTTGATGGTCACAACGCCTATCGAACCAGTCATCTCCGCCGATCCGAACAGGCCGTTGCCACGCTTCTGAAGCTCGCGCAGATCGAGCTGCAGGCGGCAGCACATGCTGCGCACAGCGCCGGGTTTATATGCATCCGGATTCGGCCGCCGTTCGCCGTTTTCGTCCACGATATACTGGCTGCCGATGAAGTTCTGGAAATATGAGCTGCCCACCTTGGCGGCGTTGGCGAAAATGGCGTCCGCTATCGGCGTGTTCCAGTCGAACTGCTCGGTGATGTTGACGGTGGGGATGGGGAATGTGAACGGCTGGCCGGTGCTGTCGCCTTCGGTCATCACATCGTAATAGGCCAGCACTATGCGCTCCATCTCCGGCACGAAGTCGGCGTATGTCATGTCCTCGAGCCGGCGCAAGGAAGGACGGCGGAGCCGCGCACGCTGCGTCAGGCGCTCGCGCTCCTCCCCTTTCAGTCTGGCGAACAGGTGTTCGCCGCGTGCCATCGGCATTTGTTCGCGCAGATCTTCCGGAACGGTGATGTCCAGCGTGACGTTGGTGAACGGAGACTGGCCCCAGCGCGCCGGAACATTGAGGTTGTAAACGAACTGGCGGATGGCCTTGCGCATCTCGTTGTCGCTCAGCTGATCGCGGAACACATACGGGGCGAGATAGGTGTCGAAAGAGCTGAAAGCCTGCGCTCCGGCCCATTCTGACTGCAGTATGCCGAGGAAATTGGCCATCTGTCCAAGAGCCTCGCGGAAATGGCGCGGCGGACGGCTTGACACGCGGCCGGTGACGCCGTTGAAGCCCTCGCTCAGCAGCTGGCGCAAGCTCCACCCGGCGCAATATCCTGACAGGCTGTCAAGATCATGGATGTGATAGTCACCCTCGCGGTGCGCCCTGCCTTCTTCGGCGTCATAAACCTCATCGAGCCAGAAATTGGCTATCACCTTTCCGGCGATGTTGTTGATCAGTCCAGCGTGGCTGTAGCCGACATTGGCGTTGGCGTTTATGCGCCAGTCGGCCTTGGACAGGTATTCGTCGATGGTGTCCGAGCAATTTATCCTGGTGCCGCTTTCGCGCGCCTCCCGGCCTACCGGAACATTGCGGCGTTGTTCAAGATTTATGACCTGTGCCACGCCGGTGTCGAGCATCAAATCCTCCAATGATTCCCTTGGCTTCGGCTCCTCGAAAGGATCGCCGTACCTGCGCTTTATTACTACATCCAGTTGAGACATCGGCATATAACCACAAAATGTAGTATTAGCGTTTGACCTTGGTCAAGGAAAGACAAAATTTTGGGTTAACAAAACGGATACCAAAATTAACGCCGGGCGCAGTCTTTCAATGACTCACGAGGTTAACCGCCAATCGGTACGAGAACGGATTGAAGGCCAGCAAAATCTATCACGAAAAATATTTTTTGGATACCCGGCTTTTTCCGCCGCTGGTCCGGCGGCTAATCCAGCGCATACCCTCGCATCCATGGAAAAATCCATTTATGAACGGCATAGAACCTGTGATTTTTTTTAGGCTTGCCCTTGCCGAATCGGGGTCTTTGCCGCCATTGAGCACTGAGCGGTATAGATTCGCCACCTTCACCATATCGCAATCATGCGGAGACAGGCGGAACAAGCCTACACCGTGTTTTTTCATAGCGTTCATTTCCCGCAACAAAACTACGCAACCGTGCGACATCACGCTTGTGCCGGAAACGGAAAAAAGCGGTTTCCCATCCAAAGTGTTTGCTGTCAGCCCATCAGGATGGCCCGAACATGCGAAACGGCAGTTGTCCTTGTTCCTGCCGTAGGCTCTCGCGGCATAACAGCGCATGGAAACGGAAAGAGGCTGACGTCCGAAAACCTGGACTTCCGTTTCAATCCCGGCGCACCTCCCGCCTTTCGCGCCGTCCGGCGCCGCCAGCCTGAAAACAGCTTCGCCAGACAATTCGGAGGCCATGACAAAACGCCGCGCGCCCAATCCAGCCAGATAGTCCCGCGCGCCTTCGTTCAAAACGTTTATGAACGGTCCGACTACAAAGGGCCTGCCTGCAAGTACCTGAACCGCCGCCAGGTCGTTGGCCTCCACAAGACGGCCGCTCGCTGCTTTCCGTTCGATTGAAGCCATTTCCTGCTGTGAAGCCACTATCGCCGGGGAAGACAAAACGACCTGTTTGCCCGCCCTTTCCAAGCGGTCTATTGCCCTTTTTTCGTATTTCGCGAATAGAGGTTCGCGCTTTGAGCACACCGCCTCGCCGAGATAAACCACGTCGATATCCGCTTCGTCCGCCATGCGGAAATAGAAATCCCGGCGCTTTTCCGGCGGCCAATGAAAAAACAGCGGGCCGAGGGTCAAAGCCGCTCTGGCGCCGCGCACGCTGTTTCTCGTAACTTTGTGCGCCGGAACGCATTTTTTCATTTCCATCCCTTTTCATAGGCGCCTCGCGTTTCGCGGCCGCCTTCGGCGAGATCGCGCAATTCATCGGGCCTGATTTTTCCGCCCTCGGCCAGCGTATCCAGCGCCTCGCGGAAAGCGCTCACTACCCGCTCTACATACGCCCTGCCGCGCTGGCGTCCTTCTATCTTAAGCGCGGTCACCCCCGCCGCCTTCAGCTCCCGCAAAATCCCGATGGCGTTAAGCCCGACAGGCTCCTCGAAAAGATAGGAAGGCTCGCCGTTCACCAGATAGCGTCCCTTGCATGGGGTGGGATAGGCGGCTGGTTCTCCTTTCCCAAACTCGTTCAGCATCACACAGCCGAGACACGAAATCATGCGGCCGCCCTTTTCGCAATACCTCACGTGGCTCGCGGGGGCGCATACACCATCGCTGCTCGGCGACATGCCGGTGATGTACGATGACAGAAAACAGCGCCCCTCCGACATAGTGCCGACGCTGCCGAAAGCGAACACCTCGGTTTCCGTCCCCGCGCTTTTGACCAGTCCGGCGATTTCGTCCACGGACAGTATGCGCGGCAGCACGAAGCGCCTTACACCGAAACGCTCGCGGTAGAACGCTATGGACATGGGATTCGAGGCTGCAGCCTGGACCGAAAGATGCAGACGCAACCCCGGATGGCGGCGCGCCGCATAGTCAAGCAGGCCGATATCGGCCAGAATGACGGCATCGGCGCCGGCTTTCGCGGCGTTGTCAACTGCTTCGCACCAGGGGCCGGGATCGCCCGCGCGCGGGAAAGTGTTCACGGCGACAAACACCTTGCGTCCGCGCTCATGAGCATAGGCTACGCCCTCTTCCATCTCTTCCATGTCGAAATTTAGACCTGGATAGTTCCGCGCGTTGGTGCAGCCGCGAAAGCCGCAGTAAACGGCGTCGGCGCCCGCGTCTATCGCCGCGCGAAGCGCCGCGGGAGTGCCGGCCGGACAAACCAGTTCGAGATATCCCACCATCAACGGCTCCCGAAAAGTTCACGCGCACGGCGCGCAATATCGCGTGCGGCCGGTAATGCCCTGGCGGCGTACCCGGCGAAAGGGCCCAAGAAAGATGCCATATCATCAAGCAAATCGATCTCCGCGCGATCGAGGATGTTGCGCAGCTCGACAACGGCAGATGTGTCGCCGGTAACCGTCATGCCACGTGAAAAAAACAGCGTATCTCCGTCCGAACGCCCCTCAAGCATATCGAGCAGATCGGCAAGCGGAGCTGAAATCACCGCGTCCGGCACTCCCTCACTTTCACCTTCCACAACCCTAAACTCTGGATATGGAACGCCCGTGGTCAGGGAAAAGCGGCGCGGCGAATCCAGAGGCTCGAAATATATCAGCGCCTTGTTCATGCGCGCCAAATCACGGAACAGGCGTGGATGCAGTTTTTCCATACGTAGCGTAAACAGATCGAGAAAGTGCTCCAGAGCAGCTCTTGGCGCAAGTCTTATAGCGTTACTTAAAATAAAAACCGGTAGTCCTTGAGATGGCATGGCTTTCCCTTTCTGCAATCCTTGTGTTATTCCAGTATTCCGCTCGTGAAAAAACATGATGATGGAAGCAGCTTTTTGATTTATATCAATATTCCGCCCGCCCCGCTTTCCAGCGTTAGCTCATGATTCTCAAACCGGATCCCATAATAGCCTGTCTCGGCTTTTTGCACAGCGTCCAGAAAGAGCGCGGCCTCGCCGCGCTCTTTCTGTGCAGCAGGGGAAAACAGGGTAGCGAGGAGTTGAAAACGCAATTCGCGGCGACTGGCGAAGCAGCGGCGAAACTGCAGGAAAGCCTGTCCGCCATAGGGTTCAAGCGCGAAGCCCTTTTCCTTTCCGTGCAAGCCCTGCCTTCCCTGCGCCTCAACATAACGGCCCAGCATGTTTGGGCTTTAGACGTGATAGACCAGTATTCCAAGGCGCTTACGCTGCCGGCGATATCGCTGATCAACGATTTGATCATACGCAATCCGCGCAATAAGCCGGGACGCGTAAGCGCCCTGCTCTATCTTCTCAACTGGCAGGAACGGCTGGCGCACGAACGCGAAATGGTGACCCAGCTCGCCGGACGGGAATGGATGCACGACGACGCTTTTGTGAGCCGCCTAAAGAACACAATCCGGGAACGTCAGGCTTATGAGCGCCTGTTCTGGGGCATGGCCGACGAAACCCAGCGCAAGGCATGCTCCACGTTGAAACAAACCATGGAGGAAGGACGCGCCGCGGCCAAGAAAGCCCCAAATCCACAAGACAAATTCTCATTTTTCAACATAAGGATAGACGCTCTTTATGAAGCTGCTTGTAAGCTTTCCCTGCTTCTTGAGGACGAAAGCGCGGCTTCCGAAGGAATTATTCATGCCGGTCAGCCGTTGGAAGCCGAAGTGGAAGCCCAATTCGATACCATCCGTACCCTGCCCGTCTTCCGCGGTCTCAGCACGGAAGTTTTGCAGGAATTGTTGCGCTCCGCGCGCATGGTGCAGCATGAAAAAAACAGCGTTTTCATAACCCAGGGAGAAATTCCGGCGCGTTTCCACATAGTGATGGACGGTTGGGTGAAAACATACAAAAGCAATGAGGAAGGGGATGAATCAATCCTGCAAATCCTTGGGCGCCGTGAAGCCGTTCTGGACAGCTATGTTCTGCAGCCTGTCCCCTCGCCGTTGAACGTGAAGTCGATAACAAAAGTGAAACTGTTATCAATCCCCTGCTCGCAAATGCGCGATTACATCGTGCAATACAGGGATATGGCGCTCAACATGCTGTCGGCATCAGCAAGGCGCTCGCAAAAGCTGATCGCGCACTTCGAGCGGTTGACCCTGCACACAGCGACCGAGCGCGTCGGATCGTTCCTGCTGAACCTCAATCTGGAAACCGGAATCGGCGGTCCGCCGCTTGAACTGCCGTTCGATAAATCGCTTATCGCCGCGTGGCTTGGTATAAAGCCGGAGACTTTTTCACGCATTCTCCAGGAATTACGTCTGTCTGGATTCGTCATAGACCGTAACCGGATAATTCTGCCGGAGCCTTTCGCATTGTGCGATTATTGCGATGCAGATACCATGCGCAAATGCGATCTTGCCGGCACAGCTTCGTGTCCGCGCGCCGGGGCGACGGAAGAAATGACGGCCGGAAAGGCAGGGTAGCGCGGATCTGAATCGTTCCGCGCTCCGGCCGTAAATCAGTAAGGTAAACGCAAACAACTTATGATGCAGCAAGGGATCAAAAACAGGACAAAGGGTACGGAATTTTCATGACACGCGACAAACACACAAAACACCGGTCTTTTCGCGGCAAAAACGGTGACGCCGAGCACTTTATAGTGATCAAGGCCGATGGCGGCGGCGATCTGGCCGCACAGATAGCACAGATAGAGAACAGGTATGACGAAGCGCAGAAAGAGCTTAATCTGGCGCCGGAATCCGCCGTGTTCCGCCGCGTGTTCCTGAGCGACGCGATCAACCAGGCCCCGGCCGTGCGTAAAAGCGGCCTTATGGGTTCGCGCAAGAATCCAGTTGCGGTTTCCATAGTGCAGCAACAGCCGTTGCCTGGCTCTAAAATCGGCCTTCTCGCCTATCACATCGAAAGCGCCGGGCCCCTGAAAAAACGCCGGTTGCCGGCTACCCGCATCTCGGACAACCACATCATGGTTGAGAAAAGCGGCGTGCGGCACCTGTGGAGCACGGGGCTTTGCGCCGGAGCGTATTCGGCGACTTCGCCAGTGGAGGTGCAAACGCACGAGGCTTTCAAAGACCTGATAGAAGTGCTTGAAAAACAGAGCGCCAATCTGCGTGATCATTGCGTGCGCACATGGATATTTATGAAAAACGTCGATTGCTTCTACCGCGGCATGGTCAACGCGCGCCTGGAAGTTTTCGCCGAATTCGGCATGAACGAAAAAACGCACACCATTGCCAGCACCGGCATAGAAGGGGCGTGCGAGCATCAGTTCGATCTCATGTCCATGGACGCCTATTCCAACCTGGACCTGAAACGCGAGCAGATATCCTATCTCAACGACTACTCGCGCCTCAGCCGCACCGAGGTTTACAACGTCAACTTCGAGCGCGGCGCGCGCGTAGCCTACGCCGACCGCGCATTGCACATAATATCCGGCACCGCAAGCATAGACGCGGCGGGCAGGACCGTTTACTACGGCGGCGACGTCATGCGGCAGGCCGAGCGCACGCTTGAAAACATCGATGCGCTCTTGCGCGCCGGCACCGCCACGCTGGACGACATAATGCACATGATCGTCTATCTGCGTGACCCGGCCGAATATGAACGCATCAGCGCGTACATGGCGGAACGTTTTCCGGAGATTCCGTACATTATCGTCGAAGGCGCCGTGTGCCGTCCTGATTGGCTGATTGAAATAGAAGGCATGGCCATCTCTGAAAACGGCGCTCCGAATTTGCCGGAATTTTGAATTTTTCCCGGCGATTTCCCGGCTTTTTTCCTGTAGTTCCCGAAGCGTTTCTTTCTATTGCCTAAAGGCTAGCTTGATTTCCTCTCAAGCCGGTATTAGCGTGACCTATCATATGCGGACATTGCGCCGCGACGTTCTGGCAAAAGGGGCGCGCATCATGCTTGACGACAAGCCTTTCAACTATCTTGACGAAAAAGCCATCGAAAGACTGAAAATAAACACCGAACCTTATGAATGGGGCTACATCCCCGACGCCATACCTAACATATATCTGGACAAGGTTCTGGCGGACGCGCCGGTAATTCCTACTCGCGGCAGCTATCCGATAAAAAGCTACTTCGGCCTGCCGCATCTGAAATACGGCCCGGAATTCAAAAAGGTCATCGACGATTTGCTAAGCGAAAAATTCCGCCGCATAGTCGAAAAGAAATTCAACATGGACCTGAGTAAAAATCCGCCCTGCATAGTCATGATGGGCAATACCACAGGCCATTACAACGAAGGCTACGCTCACAACGATTCAAAGCACAAGATAGTCACCGTGCTGGTAGGTTTCACCCGTGAATGGCCCTATGAGCGCGGCCGTCTTCGCATCTTGCGCAGCTCGGACCGCAGCGATTATGAATTCGAGTTCGCGCCCGAATTCGGCGCCATGCTAATGTTCAAGGTATCCGACAAATCCTGGCACGGCTTCCTGCCGCAAAAGGGGCCGCGCATGAGCCTTCAGCTGTGTTATTGCGATTCGCAGGCCTATGTGCGAAGCGAGTATTTCCGCCACGGCTTGAGCGCGCTGGTCAAATCCGTACCCGCGCTTGACTGGATACTCAGCCGCCTGCCCAAGAACATCTGGGGCATCATACCCAGCAAACGATAGGGCCGGAGCCATGGCTTTTCCCGTCATACCGCCGCCGGAAGAAACCGCCGCGCACTTTTGCGCCGCGATGAAGAAAGCGGAAAGGCTCGACTGGCCCTATACGCGCTGGGTGCTGAAAGATACCCTGCCCGAGGATCTGTGCGCGCGCATAATGATGCTTCCCATAAGGCCTCCGGACATTACCGAGTGGGGAGGAGTGCGCGATCTCGGCGACAACAACTTCAAACGCACCTTTTTCACGCCGAAGTACCAGGAGGATTTTCCGGAAATAAAGGCGTTTGTCGACGCGTTCCAGCGTCCGGACGTGGCGCGTCAGTTCTCGGAGACCTGCAACATATCGCCCGAACGTCTGGAAGGAAGTTTCCTGCGTATAGAGTACATGCAGGATACCGACGGCATGTGGCTCAAGCCTCATCCGGACATCCCGGCCAAACTGTTTTCGATGGTTATATACCTTTGCACCGGCCCGGAAGCGAAAAACTGGGGCACGGACATTTACGACGCGAACCAGAAATGGGTGGACCGCGGTCCCGCCGATTTCAACCGCGCGGTTATCTTCGTGCGGACCGACACCACTTTCCACGGCTTTGAAAAGCGTCCCATCATCGGCGTGCGCCGTTTGATGGAAGTCAACTACGTCATCCCCGAATGGCGCGACAGGTATCAGCTTTGCCTGCCAGACAAACCGATAACCCTGAAGGAATAATGCGCCGTTTGCGCGGCGCCGCCTGCCCGCCGCTGCGCCTGTCTCCGGGCGCCTGAGGCCGTGCGCTTCGCGGTTTTCATAACTTTCGACGATAAAACGCAAGCGGCGTTCCAGGCCATGCGCGAGGACATCGCCCGCAACGTGCCCGGAGCGCCAAATGTACAGGGCAAGATGGGGCCTCACCTCACTTTGGCGGTATTTGACCATCAGGATCAGGCTGAAGTCACGAGGATTTTCGCGTCCTTCGCCGCGGATTTTCGCGGTTTTTCCGTCAAATTCCACAAGCTCGGCTTTTTCGACGGTCTTTGGAAAATACTCTATGCCGCGCCTTTACCGCAGCCGGAGTTGCTTGATCTCCGCCTGCGCGCCCACTCCACCTTTTCCGGGGTCGCCGTCATGGTGCCGCATTACCGCGATCCGGCAGACTGGATACCGCACGTAACCCTTTCCAAGGGACTGAAAGACCGTGTTTTCCAAGACGCCATGGCCTACGCCGAAGAAAGGTGGAAGCCTGTCACCGCCTCCGCCTGGACGACCGGCCTCGTCAACGTCCAGCGTCCGCTTGAGGTTCTGGCGTCCCGCAGCGTTAAATAGTCGGCTTCAGACGTCTCGTGCGCGCCTACATCAAGTCATTCTTTGCAGCTGCATTACAACGGCTTCGCCCATTTCCCTTGTGCCCACGGGCTTTTCGTGCGGCAAGGCGATGTCGGCGGTGCGCAAGCCGCTGTCGAGAACATGATGTATTGCGTCCTCGATAAGGGCCGCCTCGTCTTCAAAGCCGAATGAAATGCGCAGCATCATGGCCGCGCTCAGTATCATGGCGAGAGGATTGGCGGCGTTTCTGCCCGCTATGTCCGGCGCCGAGCCGTGCACCGGCTCGTAAAGCGCCTTGCGGTGTCCATCGGTATCCGGCGCGCCCAGCGAAGCCGACGGCAACATGCCGATCGATCCGGTAAGCATGGCGGCTTCGTCGGACAGGATGTCACCGAACAGATTGTCGGTCAGTATCACGTCGAACTGTTTCGGAAAGCGCAAAAGCTGCATGCAACAGGAATCGGCCAGCATGTGCGAAAGCTCTATGTCACGATATTCCGCATCGTGCAGCCTTGTGACCTCCTGCTTCCACAACAGGCCGGATTCCATCACGTTGTGCTTTTCGCAGGAGCAAACCTTGCCTCGGCGTTTGCGCGCCGTCTCAAAAGCCACGCGAGCGACGCGCCGGATTTCAGAGGTTGTATATACCTGGGTGTTGAATCCCTTCCGCTCTCCCTTGCCGATATCGACTATACCGCGCGGTTCACCGAAATAAACGCCGCCAGTAAGCTCGCGCACTATTATTATGTCCAGGCCGCGCACGATTTCCGGCTTGAGTGGCGAAGCGTCGACCAATGCATCGAACACTATCGCCGGACGCAGATTTGCGAACACCTCCATCTTCTTGCGCAGCTCCAACAGCCCGGCCTCCGGCCGCCGGTTGTAATCCATTCCCTCCCACTTCGGCCCGCCGACCGCTCCGAACAGCACCGCGTCCGCCTCAAGAGCGGCTCGCAGGGCGGAAGGCGCCAAAGGCGTTCCGTGACGATCTATGGAAGCGCCGCCGATAAGCTCTTCGGAAAATTCCAGCGGCAGCTTGCGCTCGTCGCGCACCCATTCAAGGATGCGTCTGGCTTCAGCCATCACTTCCGGCCCGATCCCGTCCCCGGGAAGAAGAAGAATCTTTTTGCTCATTGTTTCAGACCCACGGATGCTCCGCCTTGCGCTTCGCTTCGAACGCCTCTATCTCCGGCAGATATTTTTCCGTCAGCCCGATGTCGTCCAGGCCGTTCAACAGAAAATGCCGACGCGTCTGATCAACCTCGAATTCCAAGTTCAATCCATCGGGGCCAGTGATGCGTTGTGTCTCCAGATCTACCGTGAACCTTGCCCCTTCCCTTTGCGCCAACCCCATCATGATGTCAACTTTTTCCAGAGTTAAAACAAGGGGTAATATTCCGTTCTTAAAGCAATTGTTGAAGAATATATCGGCGAAGCCAGGAGCTATGATGCAGCGTATTCCGAAATCCATAAGAGCCCATGGCGCATGCTCACGGCTCGAGCCACAGCCAAAATTCGCTCCGGCAATAAGTATTTTCGCCTCACGATAGGCTGGTTTGTTCAGAACGAAATCGGGTTTTTCCTTTCCTTCCGGCGTAAAGCGCAAATCATGAAACAGCCGCCGCCCCAGACCGGAGCGTTTGACCGTAGTCAGAAACTGCTTGGGGATTATCATGTCGGTGTCGACATTCACCAGAGGCAAGGGCGCGGCGACTCCCTCAAGGCGAGTAAATTTCTGCATGGATCATGCGCTCCCGCGCCGCAACACCAGCGTTCCCGCCATTATATCGTGCAACGCCTGTTTCCTGCGGGTGAAAGCGGCCATTATAAATCCCAGCATCCATATCGCCGCGGAAATGTATTTGGCGAAATGGCGCCCGGTCGCGCGCGCGAAGGAAAGCGGCTTTCCTTCAACAGTGGTCACGCGCAAGCCGAAAAGCCTCTTGCCCACGGTTGCCTGCCAGGTGGAGCTTTCCATCAAAGCGAAATACAGCCAGCCGAGGATCTGCAATTTGATCCCGCCCATAACCGCCGCTTCCTCCACCACGGGAATCGGCCATATCACTATCTTGCCGAACAGAAAGGCGGCCTCAAGCGGAACCACCACTAGGGCAAACAGCATTACCAAAATCGCGAAGTCAACCGACAGGGCGAAAGTCCTGCGCCAAAATCCGGCATATTCAAATTCCGTTATATGCGCTTCGGCCGCGCTCGCTCCGGCCGCGTGCAAAAAGTCCGTCTTTTCCATGACTCCCCTCCCTGTCAAATTCTCCGCACGTCCGTTATCTCTCCTTTGACCGCGGCGGCCGCAGCCATGGCCGGACTCATAAGATGGGTGCGGCTGCCGCGCCCTTGCCTGCCCTCGAAATTACGGTTGGAAGTCGAGGCGCAGCGCTCGCCCGGACCTACCCTGTCCCCGTTCATGGCCAGACACATCGAACAGCCCGGTTCGCGCCATTCGAATCCGGCTTCGATGAAAATCCTGTCCAGCCCTTCCGCCTCGGCCTGCCATTTGACAAGCCCCGATCCCGGCACCACCAGCGCGGTGACATGCGGGGCCACGCGCCTGCCCTTGATCACTCCGGCCGCGGCGCGCAAATCCTCAATACGTCCATTGGTGCAGGAGCCGATGAACACTTTATCTATTTTTATGCCTTCTATGCTCATGCCGGGCAGCAGCCCCATATAGTCAAGCGCTCGGCGCATAGCGCGCGCTTTCGCTTCGTCGATAATGTTTTTGGGATCGGGCACAAGACCGGTCACCGGCATTACATCTTCCGGCGAAGTGCCCCAGGTCACCATCGGCGCGATTTTCTCCGCCTGTATTGTCACTTCCCTGTCGTACACCGCGCCTTCGTCACTCGGCAAGGTGCGCCAGTACGATACCGCCTTGTCCCAGTCCCCACCCTTGGGCGCGCGCGGCCTGTCTTTCAGATATGTGAAAGTGTTTTCGTCCGGAGCTATCAGGCCGGCGCGCGCTCCGGCCTCGATGGACATATTGCACAGTGTCATGCGCCCTTCCATGGAAAGGGCGCGAACGGCCGCGCCGGTATATTCTATCGCATGCCCCGTGCCTCCCGCCGTTCCTATGACGCCTATAATGTGAAGGGCGAGGTCCTTGGCGGTCACGCCCGGGGGCAAAACTCCATCCACCTCTATGCGCATGCTCCTTGAAGGCCTGGCGGGTAAAGTCTGGGTAGCCAGCACATGCTCTACCTCGGAAGTGCCGATGCCGAACGCGAGCGCGCCGAAAGCGCCGTGCGTGGCCGTGTGGCTGTCGCCGCAAACTATTGTAAGGCCGGGCAGCGTGAACCCCTGTTCCGGCCCCACGACATGCACCACTCCCTGCCTTTCGTCGCGCATGGAAAAGTATTCTATCCCGAACTCGCGCACATTCTGTTCCAGCGTTTCCACCTGCACGCGCGCTTCCTCGTCGCGTATTCCGTTGACGCGATCGCCGGTGGTGGGAACGTCATGATCCGCAGTCGCCAGAGTCAGATCCGGACGGCGCACCCTGCGCCCGGAAGCGCGCAACCCCTCGAATGCCTGCGGCGATGTCACCTCGTGCACAAGATGACGATCAATGTACAAAAGGCACGTTCCGTCATCCTCACGCCTCACAACGTGAGATTCCCATATTTTCTCATAAAGCGTCAGGGAGCGGTCCATGCCCGGCAGATTACCCCAAGCCAGGCTGACGGACAACATGGGCCAAAACCGGGGTCTATGCAGTCAACGCGATGGCGGAGACGAGCCTGCCGGTGGAAACCGCGCCGCGCAGGCAATCACGGCGATAACTGAAAAAGCGCTTTTCATCCGTGAAGGTATCGGCGGGCGAAGGGGATATATCCGTGACGCCGCATCTACGCAGTTTTTTTATCACATATCCCGGCAAATCGAACAGATAGTGTCCTGCGCGCGGTGAAGATACGAACAGCTCCGCGTTATTCCGGTCCTCGTCAAGAAACGGAACGGGAAATTCAGGCCCCACCTCGTAGGATTGTTGCCATATGCATGGTCCCAGCGCGGCGGTTATGCCGTGCCGTGAAGCGCCGAGAGCCTCCATCGCCTTCACGGTGTTTTCGATTATGCCGCTGAGCGCGCCTCTCCATCCCGCATGGGCGGCGCCGATTATTTCCGCCTTGACATCGGCGAACAAAACCGGCACGCAATCGGCGGTTATTATCTTCAGCACTATTCCTTTCTCCCTGCTGACCATCGCGTCGGCTTCTGGCTGGTTGTTTTCGCCCCACGCTTCACCGGCAACCGTCAAGCAACCGGCGGAATGCACTTGCCGGCAACAAATGAACCTCATGCCTTCGAAAAATCGCCTTGCCCCTCCCGCGCGCGTGAAGAAGCCGTGTTTTACGCCAGGCCGCGCCCCAAGATTGTCCGCCTGCAAGAATAACTGGTTGTCCCGCGCCCTCATCCCGCCTGCTTCCTTTCCGCACTATCGCAACGCAGAGCGAAAGAGCGCAAGATTAAGACGGCGCCGAAAAATGTCATGGGAATGGAAAGTAGCTGTCCCATGGTCGCTCCGCTAAAAATATACCCAAGCTGCTGGTCCGGTTCGCGGAAAAATTCCGCAGCGATGCGTAAAATCCCGTAGCCGGCCAGAAAAGTTCCCGACAAAAAACCGCGCCTGCGCCGCAATGTGAGAATTTGCGCCAATACCATCATCAGCACAAAAAGCAGCAGACCTTCAAGCGCCGCCTCGTAAAGCTGGCTCGGATGGCGCGGCGCTCCACCGCCGCGCGGAAACAGGACCGCCCACGGCACATCGCTGACGCGCCCGTAAAGCTCGCCGTTGATGAAGTTGGCCACACGCCCAAGCCCCAAGCCTATCGGCGTCACGCATGCAAGCAAATCGCTGAACGCGAAAAAAGAAACCCGGCGCGAACGGGTGAAAAGCCATATCGCGGCGACGACTCCTATCATGCCGCCGTGAAACGACATGCCGCCGTGCCATATGTAAAGAACATCTAAGGGATTCTTCAGATACGAATCCGGATGATAAAAAAGGACATATCCCAGTCGGCCGCCGATTACAGTTCCGATCACCGCCCATGTTAAAAAATCGTCATATAAACCCGGAGACGGCCCCGATGGATCCTGCCGCGCCAGCCGCAAGCACAAACGCCACCCGATGACGAATCCCGCCAGATAGGCAAGCGCGTACCAGCGGACGGCAAGCGGCCCTATCGAAAAAATCACCGGATCAACCGGAGGAAAAGCGAGAACGAGCATGATATTCCAAAAAAGCTGGCTAAGAACGCAGACTAGACTCCACAGGTTGTGGTTTCAATACGCCATCAGCACAGGAAACAACAATATGCTGTACCGTATATAGCGAATTCACGCGTTTTATCTTCAAATTCTTCTTTGCCGATGGTCAATTACTAACGAACGAAAAAAGAATTTACTTTCCATTAATCATGCCGCTGCCGGAAAGTTTTTGTTCTTCACGATTCAAAACACTGAAATGACTCGATTATCGAGTCATTTGAATTGCTTGGTCCGTTACCGGAAAGATTCGGATTCCAAAGCCAACCTGTGACTCAAAACACACTACGGCAAACAGTGTGAGACATGAATCGCAGAGACTCTTGCGGCGCGAGTCCACGATTTGATACTTGTATTACGCGTTGTTCCTGGGGAGGCCAACCGATGTCGTCTTTATTGCCGGTCAATGAAGCAGGTCTTGTTCACAATCCGCTCGATATTCTGGAAGAGATAGTAACCGCCAACGAATGGTTGTTCGATCGCGCCAACGACGACGAGCTTATCGTCGAGCTGGCCGGACGCTGGTGTCATTACCGCCTCTATTTCATCTGGCAGCGTGAAATCGGCGCCTTGCAGTTCTCTTGCCAGTTCGACATGCGCGTGCCCGAGCCGAAGCGCAACGATGTGCATGATCTTCTGGCGCTGCTCAACAACCGCATGTGGCTAGGGCATTTCGAACTCGAGCCCCAGCAATGCACGCCGCTTTACCGTTACACGGTGCTGGCGCGCAACGACAGGCCGCCCAGCGTGGAAACTCTGGAGGACCTGGTGGAAATATCGCTGACAGAGTGCGAACGTTTCTATCCGGCTTTCCAGTTCGTCATCTGGGGGGGCAAACGCCCCGGCGAAGCCATGGCCGCGGCCATGATAGACACCGCCGGACAGGCTTAAGGGTTTCCCGCCGCCGCGTTAGGGTTAGGACTCATAAAC
>Ga0272446_1000374_pt1 | contig 71054 bp, 63 predicted proteins | sample YNPCB0061_FD_194587 | JGI IMG/M metagenome (GOLD analysis project Ga0272446, IMG submission 194587) | Hot spring microbial mat communities from Yellowstone National Park, WY, United States - YNP-CB-006-1 | ecosystem: Environmental > Aquatic > Thermal springs > Hot (42-90C) > Sediment | place... | reverse complement strand
TTTGTTCGTTGAAAGTGCCTTCTTTGGTAAGTCCAACTGAAACCACGTATTTGTTTACCATTTCCTCTACTTCTTCGCGTGTAGTCATAATTGTAGTTTTTTTAGATTGATGGTGAGATTTTTTATACTCGTTCAAAAGTGGTTTTTGTAAAAAGTTTTGAGAAAACTTGCTTTTCTGTACGTTGAGCGTAGCCGAAACGTACAGAAAAGTGTAAAACCACTTATTTTTGAGTATATATTGCAAAAGTATTTTTTTTTGCGAAAAAGCAAAAGAAAAGGCACTTTTTTTACTTTTGGCAAAGACCAAATTTCTATTGGGTTACTTGTGCTTCGGCTTCTTTTTGAGCCAAATAGCGTTCAGCGTCTAGGGCCGCCATACAGCCTGTGCCTGCCGCCGTAACTGCTTGCCTATACACGTGGTCTTGGGCATCGCCACAAGCGAAAACCCCCTCTATATTGGTGCGTGTTGAACCTTTCTCGGTAATAAGATAGCCATTTTCGTCCATATCTAAAATACCTTTGAAAATATCGGTATTGGGTTTGTGTCCGATAGCAACAAAAAAACCTTGAACAGGAATTTCCCTTAATTCGCCTGTGAGTGTATTTTTAATTCTCACGCCTTCTACTTTGTCTTGTCCTAAGATTTCGTCAGTAACCGAGTTCCAAAGAATTTCAATATTGGGGGCATTTTTTACTCTTGCTTGCATAATCTTGGAGGCTCGCATCTCGTTGCGACGTACAATCATATACACTTTTTTGCAAAGTTTGGAAAGATAGCTGGCTTCTTCGCAAGCTGTATCGCCTGCACCCACAATGGCAACGTCCATTCCTCTGAAAAAGAAACCATCGCAAACGGCACAAGCTGATACCCCTTTACTATTTAAACGCTGTTCAGATTCCAAACCAAGCCACTTTGCCGAAGCCCCTGTTGAAATAATAACTGCTTCTGCCTCAATAATATAGCTATCATCTACAACAGCTTTGTGAATTTCCCCCGAAAAATCTACCTTTGTAACAACGCCATTACGTACTTGCGTACCGAAGCGTTCGGCTTGTTTTTGGAAGTCCATCATCATTTTCGGACCGATTACGCCATCGGGGTATCCCGGATAATTTTCTACTTCATTGGTAATGGTAAGTTGCCCGCCGGGTTGGCTTCCTGTATAAAGAACAGGGTTTAGACCAGCTCTTGCCGCATAAATAGCCGCTGTGTAGCCCGCAGGTCCCGAGCCGATAATCAGGCATTTTACTCTTTCTTTTACTTGCATTGCTTTGGTTAGTTTTATTTTTTTAAATTACTTTTGTTTCCTACTCTAACAAGTAATCTTAAAAAAAGTTCTTTGTGTTGGGCAAAGTGAAAAATATATTTGAAAAAAAACAAGATAGTTGCATAAAAATTATTACCTTTGCAGTCCTTTACAATTTTAATGTTTGGATTGTAAATAAAAACATTTTTTGTAAGTGGAAGTTCGTTTTTTTAAAAGTAGTAAGCAGGTAAGTCATTGTCCGTCAAGCAATAAACCAGAATTTGCGTTCATTGGTAGGTCGAATGTGGGTAAATCTTCGCTAATCAATATGCTTGCGGGCAAGAAGAATTTAGCAAAAACCTCACAAACACCGGGCAAAACCCAACTCATCAACCACTTTTTAGTTGATGATAAATGGTATATGGTAGATTTGCCCGGGTATGGTTTTGCCAAAGTCAGCAAAAAAGAGAGAGAGAATTGGGAAGCAATGATTTTTGACTACCTCACGCAAAGAGAAAATTTATTGTGTATCTTTGTGCTAATTGATAGCCGCCACTCTGTACAGCAAGTAGATTTAGATTTTATGCTTTGGCTCGGCGAAAAAAACTTGCCTTTTGCAATAGTTTTTACCAAAATTGATAAACTTTCGCCCACATCATTAGAAAAAAATATAGTGAGTTACAAAAGTCAGCTATCGGAATATTTTGAGGACTTTCCGAAATACTTTGTAAGTTCCTCAGAGAAAAAGTTGGGTAAAGATGAAATCTTAATGTTTATTTCGGAATTGATAAAAACAAAGGTATACTCAAAATAATTTGGTTTTGTTTTTCTTGTGCGTTTCGGCTCATTTCGGCTTCGCTCAATGAACACGCTCAACGCACAAGAAAAATAGGTTTTTTTAAAGAAATTTTTGAAAAACCACTTTTGTTCAGGTATAAATCTAAAATGCTAATGCTATGCTCATTAGCAAAAATTTTTTGTGTGTTCTTTTTTCAAAATAAAAAATTTGATTGTTAGACAATGGAATTAAAAGAAATTGCAGCTATTTCAGGAAAAGAAGGGCTTTTTAGAGTGTTAAAGCCTGCTCGCAATGGTGTAATTGTAGAAACCTTAGATGCTCAAAAAAAGAAAGTAGCAATAGGTTCGGCGGGGAAAGTTTCTATTCTCAAAGAAATTTCCATTTATACCACCACCAAAGAGGGTTCGATAGCTTTGCAAGACGTACTTGTCTTGATGCACGAAAAATATCAAGGCTCTTTACCCTTAGACGGCAAAGCTAATACAGCCGATTTGATGAACTTCATCGCCGAACTCTTACCTGAATTTGATGCAGAAAAAGTATATCCTTCCGATGTGAAAAAATTGGTAAAGTGGTATGATATTTTGGTAAATCAAGCCCCAGAAGTGCTTGTGAAGCAAGAAGAAAAAACCGAAGAAAAAGCAGAAGAAACCAAAACTGAGGAGAAAGTAGAAGAAACTCCCGAAGAAAAACCCAAGAAAACAAAGGCAAAAGCCACTAATAAAGAGGAAACCAAAACTGAGGAGAAAGTAGAAGAAACTCCCGAAGAAAAACCTAAGAAAACAAAGGCAAAAGCCACTAAAAAAGAAGAAACTAAAACTGAGGGGAAAGCAGAAGAAACTCCCGAAGAAAAACCTAAGAAAACAAGGTCAAAAAAGCAATCTTAATCTAAAACGAGAGCGAGACTCTCGTTTTGTTATGAATAAGAGTTGGTAAATCCCGCTCTGATAATTTAAAGAAGGCAAGTAAGCCAATCCGTCTTGGTTTGTTGCCTTACATTCAAAGTTTAAAAATTTAATAATGAGTACAAAAGTTTTATTTAGTCAATTACCCATTTCCGAAGAGATGCAACAAGCCATTGCCGATATGGGTTTTACGGAGGCTTCACCTATTCAGGCAGAGGCAATCCCTGTAGCCCTTAGTGGCAGAGATGTAATGGGTATGGCTCAAACTGGCACGGGAAAAACCGCCGCTTTTGGTATCCCTGCCTTAGAACAAGTTGATACGCAACTCAAAAAAGTACAAGTTTTGGTACTTTGCCCCACACGCGAACTTGCCTTGCAAGTAACAGATGAGTTTGAAAAACTTGCCAAATACAAAAAAATCAAATGTGTAACGGTGTATGGCGGAGACTCTATTGATAGGCAAATCAGGGCTTTGAAAGCAGGGGCTCACGTAGTAGTGGGTACGCCCGGGCGTATCATCGACCACTTAGAGAGAGGTACACTTCAATTGGACAACGTAAAAGTGGCTGTCCTCGACGAAGCCGACGAAATGCTTGATATGGGCTTCAGAGAAGATATTGAAGCTATTTTAGAAGATTTGCCCTTTGATAGGCAAACTTTGCTCTTCTCGGCAACTATGTCTAAACCGATTTTGGCAATTATACAAAAATTTCAGAACGAGCCTGTTATCGTAAAAGTAGTTCGCAAGGAACTCACTGCTGAAAACATCGAGCAACTCTATTACGAAATAAAAGCCTCTGCAAAATTGGAAGTGATGTGCAGACTAATGGACTTCTACAATTTACAACTTATGCTTGTATTTTGTAACACCAAAAAGAAAGCCGACGAAGTAGTAGCCGAACTAATAGAACGTGGCTACAAAGCCGAGGCCATTCACGGAGACCTGAACCAACGCCAAAGAGAAAAAGTAATGAAACAATTTCGCGATGGCTCTATCAATATTTTGGTAGCTACCGACGTTGCCGCCCGTGGCATTGATGTTTCAGGCCTTGATGCCGTCTTCAATTACGATATTCCCTTAGACCCCGAATATTATGTGCATCGCATCGGTAGAACAGGCAGAGCAGGAAAATCAGGAAAGGCTTTTACTTTTGTAGTGGGCAGAGAGTTTATCCGCTTGCGTGAAATTCAGGATTATACCAAAAAGAAAATCGAGCGTGGAGTTATCCCTTCTATCGAGGATTTAATCGGTATCAAACAAGCTCAATTTGTGGAAAAAGTTTTACAGGTTGCTCAAAATCAAGACCTTAGCTCTTTTGATGAAATTTTAGTTCAACTTCGCCACGCAGGACTAAAAGATGATGTAATTATCAAATCGCTAATTCAGCTACAATGGCAAAATCAGAAAACAGAATACATTGATTTAGACATCAGTGATATTACAGCAGGTAAAGAACGTTTCGGAGACGATAAAGGCAAATTCAAGGATAGAGGTGGTAAAGATTTTGGCAAAAAATCTCGCTTTGATAAGGCAACAAGCAGAAATGGCAGCAGCAAAAGTAGCAAAGGAATGGTACGTTTGTTTTTGAGTGTGGGAAAAATTGACCGTGTGCGTCCTAATGATATTGTAGGGGCTTTTACTGGCGAAACGGGCATTGCTTTCAATAATATTGGGCAGATTGATATTTTGGATAAGTTTTCTTTTGTAGAAGTTGCTGAGCAAGATGTGCAAAAAGTAATCAAGGGAATGAGAAATAACACTATCAAAGGGAAACCAGTCAATATAGAGATAGCCAAATAACCCGTAGATACACACTGCCGTGTGTATCTACACGGCTATCAATAAAACTACCATTACAAGAGTTTTTCGATTTTTTCGGCAAGCACTTCGCTGATTTTTCGGTACGACTCCTGTGTCCAGCCTGCTACGTGAGGCGTAAGAAGTACATTTGGCAAAGCAGTAAGTTCCTTAAAGATTTGTTCTTGTTCTTGCGTAAGTGTGTGTAGTTTTTCATTTTCCAAAACGTCAAGTCCTGCCGCTACGATTTTTCCATTTTTGAGGTATTTGAGCAATACGGCAGTATCTACCACCTCGCCACGAGCCGTGTTGAGCAAAATAAAATTTTTTGCACAATTTTGTACAAAATTTTCGTCAAACATTTTTCGGCTTTTTTTGTTGAGCGAAACGTGCAAAGAAATTATCTCTGCTTCCTTTTGCAATTTACTTAAAGGCACTATTTCGGCAAACTCATCAGAGAGCAGATTTTCTTTGTGGTCGTAGGCAAGCACCTTGCAACCAAACGAAGACAGCCTTCGGGCAAAGGCTTTGCCTGTATTGCCATAACCGATAATGCCAATCGTTTTGCTTTGGAGTTCTACGCCTCTGTTGGCTTCGCGATTCCAGATTTTTTGTTTTACTTCTTGGTGGGCGGTGTGGAGTTTGTTCATTAGCGAAAGAAGCATACCTATGCAATGTTCGGCAACGGCATCTCTGTTGCCTTCGGGGGCATTGAGCAAAATAATTCCTTTTTCTTTGGCAAAAGCTACATCAACATTATCCACTCCCGAACCTGCACGAGCTATCCAACGCAATTTTACAGCTTTTTCTAAAAAATCTTTGTCCATTTTAATCTTGCTTCGCACTACTAAACCTTCGTATTGCTCAATTATACTCAAAATGTCTTCTTTTTTGCAATCGGGCAAATAGGTATAGGCAATTTGCTTTTGGTCAAAAAAATTGAGCAAAGAGGAGTGTATGTCGTCAATGATTAAGACTTGCATTCAATCAATTATCAGTGTTTATCAGTTGTCAGTTATCAGTGAGTAGTTTCGGGCTTTATTTTTCGTCATTATTTTGTCTTAATTGATTTAATTAAAAAATAAATTAGAGGCATAAAAATTAGCCCCATTGTTAATGGTAAAAACCAAACTCCAAGTCCATCTGTTTGTCCGTTTGCGTGTCTAATTGTTAGAAATGCGATAAGTCCAAAAATGACAGCAATAATTACTTTTAAATATCTAATTAGTCGTGTCGCATTCGTATATTGTTTTAATGCGTTTTCTTCGGTTATTGCTGTTGGATAATTAAAAATATGTGGAAACTTATTCAAAATAGTTAGTCCGAAAAATAGAACTGTTGCAATCAATGGCAATGTCCAAATTCTCCATTTGTCGCCAAATCCGTCTGCTACGCCAGCTCCGTTGTAGTGTGTCGGAATAGTGTCGGGTAAATTTTGGTAGCTTAAAATAGTCAAACCCCAAATGGCAAAAATTAAAAGCCAACCAATTATCTCAACTGATTTATCGGCTTGTGTGAGTTCTAAATTTAATCTTGGTCTTTCTTTCATTTGTTTCAAATTGCACATTGTAGATTTTGAGCATTGGCTATACGATTATTATTGTTCATTGCCAACTGATAACTGCTAATTGATAATTGTTCATTGCTAACTGAACCCTGTTTATTTTATTTTGAAGCAATCTTCCAAAAGTTTATCTTCTCCACTTTTGCCGATAGCGTTGGGATTGTCGAAGTAGGCTTGGGCTTTTTCTGCCATACAGCCACAAAGTTGGTCAAGATTTGTGTTATCGGCTTTGATGGCATCATCTTTGGCATATTTCTCTTTACATTTTTTGATGTAGTTTTGCTTGTCTTTTTCGTCCCAAGCTCCTTTTTTGGAATTGCTTTTTTCGCAAGCAACCAAACCCAAAAGAATTATTAGTGTCAAAAGGTTTTTCATTGCAAAAATGTTTTTAGTTTTGTGGCAAAATTAGATTTTTTCACGAAAAAATAAAAACATTAACATACAAAAAACCTTGAAAAACTATCGCAGTATTTCGGAAATCAGAGAAGCTATTGCCAAAGGCGAAACTTCGTGTTTGGAAATTGTAAAAGGACATTTAGAACAAATTGAAGCTCGTAATGCCGAACTAAACGTATTTTTGAGCGTTTATGCCGAAGAAGCCTTGCAGAGAGCCAAAGAAATTGATGTCAAATTGCAAGCAGGCACAGCAGGCAAATTAGCAGGCTTGGTAGTAGGGCTGAAAGATGTAATTTGTTACGAAAACCATCCTTTACAGGCTTCGTCAAAGATTTTAGATGGTTTTGTTTCACAATTTTCGGCTACCGTTGTAGAGCGTTTGCTTGCCGAAGATGCCATTGTCATAGGGAGGCAAAATTGCGATGAATTTGCAATGGGTTCTACCAACGAAAATTCGGCTTTCGGACCAACTCGCAACGCTGCCAATCCTGAGCACGTACCGGGTGGTTCATCGGGGGCTTCGGCAGTGGCGGTGCAAGCAGATATGTGTCAGGTTTCTTTGGGTTCGGATACAGGTGGCTCTGTAAGGCAACCTGCGGCTTTCTGTGGCGTATATGGCTTGAAGCCAACCTACTCGCGTATTTCTCGCTACGGATTGATTGCCTATGCCTCGTCATTTGATTGTATTGGTGTTTTTGGGAAAAGTGTAGAAGATGTGGCTTTGGTGTTGGAAGTAATTGCAGGGGCAGATGATAAAGACAGCACCGTTTCTACCTTGCCTGTGCCTGCATACAGCCAAAAACTACAATTTGAAGGCAAAGTAAAAGTTGCCTACTTACGCGAAAGTCTTGAAAGTGAGGCTATTCAGCCTGAAATTAGAGAGGCAATGCAGGCAACCATAGCCCAAATGCAAGCACAAGGACATAGCGTAGAAGCGATAGATTTTCCGCTTTTAGAGTATATCTTACCAACTTATTACATTCTCACTACAGCCGAGGCAAGCTCAAACCTAAGCCGTTATGATGGCGTACGCTATGGCTATCGTAGTCCCAATACCAAGGATTTAGAAAGTCTCTACAAATCCACCCGTTCCGAAGGTTTTGGGAAAGATGTCCAACGCCGTATTATGCTCGGAACATTCGTGTTGAGTGCCAACTATTATGATGCTTACTACACGAAAGCCCAAAAAGTGCGTAGAGTAATCAAAGAAGCTACTGATAAAGTTTTTGAGCAATACGATTTTTGGCTGATGCCTGTTGCCCCAACTACGGCTTTCAAATTAGGCAGTTTCGCAACCGACCCGCTACAAATGTTCTTAGCCGATTTATTTACCGTACAAGCAAACGTAGTAGGCATTCCGGGGCTTGCTTTTCCTTGTGGCACAGACCAAAACGGCTTGCCTGTAGGCTTGCAACTCTTGGCAGGGTATTTTCAGGAAGAAAAACTTTTGGCTTTTGCAAATAGTCTGAAAAAAGAATGAAACCTGCTTTTATTTTGCGGGTATTTTTTAGAAAAATTTTCAAAAAATTGCTATGCTTTTTCTGATTGGCGTACTGCTTTCAGCAGGGCTGTTTCTGATATTCAGGACTTTTCATCAATTCAAAATCAACACTTTTCAAGCGATTGTATGCAATTACTGGACTTGCGTATTTACAGCTTTGCTTTATATCGGTGATTTGGACGCTCTCAAACTGATTTCTTGGGATTTACTTTGGGTAAAAGTGCCTTTCTTGCTCGGATTTTTGTTTATTGGTACGTTTTATTTGATGGGTTTTGTAGCTCAAAACATAAGTGTTTCGGCTTCGTCGGTGGCGGCAAAAATATCGCTGATTATTCCTGTGCTTTTTAATCTGGTATTGTTTGAAAACCAAAAGGGCTTTGATGGTATCAACTATTTGGGATTGGCGTTGGTTTTTGTAGCTATTTTCTTTACTTCAAGCCGAGTAGAGGCGACAGAAACGCAAGCCCGAAAACAGAAGTCTTGGGGGAATTTGCTTTTAATCGCCTTGATTTTCTTGATGAGTGGGGCAATTGATACGTCTATCAATTGGGTGAGCAAAAATTCGGCAACTGATGCAACCTCACAAGCTATTTTTTCTATGCTTATTTTTGCCGTAGCGGGCGTGATTGGTTTGCTTATTTTGCTACAAAAAGTAATTTTTCAGAAAGAAAAAATAGCACTGAAAAATATGGTAGCTGGGGCTATTCTGGGGGTAGTCAATTATTTTTCGGTGATTTTTATGATGAAGTCTTTGCAAATAGAATTTGCGGGCAATGGTGCTTTCTTTTTTCCAATCTTCAATATCGGGATTATACTGGTATCTGCCTTTTTTGCTGTTTTGCTTTTCAAGGAAAAATTGAATTGGGGAAACAAACTGGGAATTTTATTAGCAATTTTGGCTATTGTGTGTATGGCTTATCAGGAAATAGGGAGCTAATTCGGTGGTTTCATCTTCGGTTTTGATGGTTGAGCGTAGCCGAAAACATCAAAATAAGTACTTAGACATTAGTTTTAGATGTTAGTGCTTAGACAAAGTATTATTTTTCATATTTTTACAAAAAAAATAAGTGTCAGTTTAATTTTGTGAAATTACTTATTTTTTTGGCTCTTTTTTCAGAGGGTTTTTCACACTTTTTATCGCTTGGCAGGATACTTTTTCTTTACAAAAAAAATCAAAATGACTTTTTAAGGGACGACTAATTACCAACAAACTATCAATAATTCACCCAAATATCTTGTTCCCAAATATATTTCTCCAAAGATGAAAATTTTTTTTTGTAATCGTAAAAAGAGGATTCTTGATAAGCATAACCCAAATACAAATATTTTTTGTTAAGTTCTTTTGCCCATATAATTTCTTGCAAAAGCGTATAAATTCCCAAACTATAAGCAGAGTAATTTGTGTCGAACATTGCATAAATACTTGAAAAGGCATTGGTGCTAATATCTACAAAGCTCGTTGCAATCAATTTTTTTTCATCATATACTTCTATTTCATAGGTAGGAATGGGGCTTGTATCGGGCTTAGGGGCAATGAAATTATGCAAGCTATTGGGCTGGTTATCTGTAAAACGCTCACGATGCAAGTAGAACAAAAAATATTTTTCTTGATTTAAACTTATCAGGCCTTTTCTCACGATGAAATGAGCATTTTTTTTGAGTATTTTTCTTTGACTTTTTGAAAACTCAAAGTCAGCCAAACGGATACGCAAAGGTATTACGGGCGAGTAGGTATTTTTTTGGGGAATAAAACCAGTATTGTATCTAAAAAAATAATGCCCGAAGCGTCTCCAAGCCTTTGCAAGTCTTAGGTCTAAGTCTTCGGGGCTAATATTTGCTAATGTATCGTCTTCGGAAAGGTACATAATTAGCGGTTTCTTCTACGCATTTGTCGGGCTTGTCTTTTTTGCAATTTTCCTTGTCTGATTTTTGTTCTTGCTTCTCTGCGTTCCAATCGCTTTTGTCTTCCGTTAAGTTCTTTAGCCCTTGCTTTTTCGGCTCTTCCTTGGGCAATATTTGCTTTGCCTTGTTTTCGTAAGGCTCTTGCTTGCCTGCGAGCTTCTTTTCGGCTCAAAGGGGCGGGGTTAGTAACTACCACAGGTTGGTTGTTAGGCTGCGTAACTACCTGAGCTTCTGCCCAAAAGCTTGCAAAAACAAGCGAAAGTACAATTGTCCATCTCATCTTAATAAAATTTTTGGTGAATAATATTTGAAAACAAATTGCTTGCCAAAAAAGCTTATTGCTCTTTTAAAAGTTCGGGACGGCGGGCTTTTGTACGCAGTATAGATTGCTCCAAACGCCAGTTTTCAATGGCTTGATGATTACCTGAAAGCAAAATTTCGGGAACTTTCCAACCTAAATACTCTTCGGGACGCGTATAAACAGGGGGAGCAAGCAAATTATCTTGAAACGAATCGGTAAGGGCAGAAGTTTCATCAGAAAGCACCCCCGGTAGAAGCCTGATGACAGCATCGGCAACGACAGCGGCGGCAAGTTCGCCTCCCGAAAGCACATAGTCGCCTATGCTGATTTCTTTGGTAACAAAATGCTCTCTTACCCGCTCATCTACACCTTTGTAGTGTCCGCAAAGCATTATTAGATTTTGTTTCAACGAAAGTGCATTAGCCATTTTTTGGTTAAAGCGTTCGCCATCGGGGGTTAGATAGATGATTTCATCGTATTGTCTTTGTTTTTGCAAGAAACTAATACATTGATGGATAGGCTCTATCATCATTACCATTCCCGCACCACCGCCAAACTGATAGTCGTCTGTACTGCGATGCTTACCCAAACCATACTCCCTTAAATTATGGATATGTACCTCAACCAATCCTTTCTGGATAGCTCTTTTCAAAATACTATGCGAAAAAGGACTTTGCAACAAATCGGGTAGAACGGTAATTATATCTATTCTCATTACATCTAAAAAAACACTTTGCAAAGTTAAGAAAATCAGTTTTTGTACAAAGAGAAATTATTTTTTTGTAAAAAAAATTTGCGAAAAACAAAAAATAAGCAGATTTTGGTGAAAAAATTATATGCTTGCAGATTTTTTTTGCACGCATTTTGTTTATTAAAATCGCATCACCTAAAAAATTCAGTGTTTATGAGAAAAATTAGTCTTTTATTCACCTTTGCAATTCTTTTCTTTACCTCCAACTTGTTTGCCCAAGATGAAATTGTAGGTATTTGGATGAATGATGAAGGAACTGCTCGTATTCAGGTTTACAAAACTTCTGATGGCAAGTACAATGGCAGAATTGTATGGCTCAAAGAACCTAATGACCCCGATACAGGGCAACCCAAAGTAGATAAGAAAAACCCAAACCCCGCTCTACAAGGAAAACCAATAAAGGGATTGGTAAACTTAGTAGGTATGGTTTCCAAGGGTGATAAAAAATGGGTAGATGGTACTATCTACGATCCTAAAACTGGCAATACCTACAACTGCACTGCCGAGCTAAAAGATGCTAACACTTTGCATCTCAAAGGGGTTATCCCTGGTACAGGCATTGGGCGTACAGCCATTTGGTCAAGACAAGTAAAGAAATAAAATTATTCGTTAAACAAATGTAAAAACCTTCAAAACTCTGCCTTGAAGGTTTTTTATTTTTTTAGAAACTTAGTTGTGCTTATCTTTGTTTTAGATAAAAATTTTCTCTGATGCAAGTCTATTTAGTTTTTGTCTTTTGGTTTTTGGCAGGTGCTTTGTTTGGTCAAAGTGTCTTTGAAGATGATTTTACCAAAGAATTTACTTTTGGCATCAATATCAACACCAATGGTGGATTTCCTTCGGGAATTAGTTTTAAGTATGGCAAAATTACGGATAATGCCCGCATCAATACTACTTATGGGGTAGAATTGGTAGGAGTACGACACCCACAAGAGTATAGGTTTAGTGTTTCAGGCTTAAATAATAACGCCCAGTCTTTTGTAAGAGGCAAAGCTAACTATTTGTATAGCTTGCGTTTGCAATATGGTAAAGATATAATTTTATTCAGGAAAGCCCCCCAAGAAGGCGTACAGGTGAATGCTGTTTTTGCGGGTGGTTTGAGTTTGGGTATGCTCAAACCTTATATGATACGCTATGATGTTTCTTCAACTGGGGCGGGTTTGGGAAGAGTAGAAGATTTGCCTTTCTATCGTTTCAATATTGAAGATGCAGGTGAATTTCAGCGTCTGTATGGAGCTCCTTTTACCGAAGACAGAGTGCTTGGCAGAGGGGCTTTATTTAAAGGATTTGACCAAATCCAATTTATTCCGGGCTTAAATGCAAAAGTTGGACTTTCTTTTGAGGCGAGTGCCTTCAAAGCCAGCCTCACAGGGGCAGAAGTAGGCTTTAGCGTAGAAGTGTTCAGTCAGAAAGCACAAATACTCAATATCGGTTTTGCAGGGGCAGAAGTAAAAAATTATAGCACCTTTGCCGCTATGTACTTAACAGCATTTTTTGGGGCAAGAAGATAAAAATTAAGTACTTAGACATTAGTTTTAGATGTTAGCACTTAGACAAAATATTGTTTTTCAGATTTTTACAAAAACACAAGTGTCTGCTTAATACGGCTTAGTGTCACATTCTACAACACAAAGAAATTTTCTTTTACAAATTCCATCTCGCCAAGGCCCCTACATTTTGCGAGCAAAACTCTCCTTGCAAGTACTTGTAATGCCCTGCTATGGCTATCATAGCTGCATTATCGGTACAGTGCTGAAAATCAGGAATATATACTTTCCAGCCTTTTTTTTGGGCTTCTTGTTGCAGTGTTTTCCTCAAGCCCGAATTGGCGGCTACCCCACCAGCAATCGCAATTTCTTTGATATGGGTTTCTTTTGATGCTTTACGCAACTTTTGCATCAACATCTCAACTAAATTGTGTTGGACACTGGCACAAATATCTGCCAAATTTTCTTCTATAAAATTCGGATTTTCTTTTGTCTTTTTTTGTAAAAAATACAAAATGCTTGTTTTTATCCCACTGAAAGAGAAATCAAGTTCGGGCATTTCGGTTTTTGCGAACTCATAAGCCCTTGGATTACCCTTTTGAGCGTATTTATCAATCAAGGGACCGCCTGGATAAGGTAAGCCTAAGAGTTTGGCGGTCTTGTCAAAGGCTTCGCCTACGGCATCATCTTGGGTTTGCCCGATTACTTCCATTTGTAAATAATCTTTTACCAAAACAATCTGAGTATGCCCACCACTCACCGTAAGACACAAAAAAGGAAAAGCTGGGCAAGGTTTGTCTATGAAATGAGCCAATACGTGAGCCTGCATATGATTGACCTCTATCAGGGGAATGTCAAGAGCCAAGGCTAATGATTTTGCAAAAGAAACCCCTACAAGCAAAGCCCCAAGCAGTCCGGGTCCTCTTGTAAAGGCAATGGCATCAAGTTCTTGCAGAGATATGTTTGCTTCGTCCAAAGCCGCCATCACCACAGGAATAATGTGCTTTTGATGCTCCCTTGAGGCAAGTTCAGGCACTACCCCTCCGTATTTTTCGTGAATTTTTTGCCCTGCAATGATATTTGACAAGACCTCCCCTCCCACTATCACCGAAGCAGAAGTTTCATCGCAAGAAGATTCTATGGCTAATATTTTAGGTTTCAAGGTATTAAAGTTTTATAGCAAGCATCAACAAAAAAGTATTTGCACAAAAATAATTGATTTTTCAAAAAAAACGTATTTTTGAGGAATTGATAACTGATAATTGTTACAGACAAGGTATTTCTTGTTTCTTCTGAAAAATGATAATTATTCATTGATAATTGATAATTGATAATTGATAACTGATAATTGATAACTGATACCGCTATGAGTATTTTACAAATGTTACAAGCACTTATTGATAAACCCATTCCCCCACAAGCCCCGCCCGTTCTAACTTGGATAAACGGCACACTCAAAAAAGTTGAAGAAGGCTTTGCCGAGATGCACATCGTAGTTCGCAAAGATATGACTAACCCACTTGGTTTGTTGCACGGAGGCGTACAAGCCCTAATTTTAGATGAAATTATCGGTATGACCGTAGCGGCTATGGAAAAGCCTTATCCTTCGGTTTCTATCAATTTGAGTGTAGATTTTATCGGTAAAGCCAAAGAAGGCGATACTATTGTAGCACGAGCCAGTGCCATTCGCAAAGGCAGACAAATTATTCAGATGCGAGGTGAAATCGCTTTGCTCGATGGTACTTTGGTAGCTATTGCTACATCAAATATGCTAAACCTTTTGCCTAAAAATTAAAACAATGGAAGGAGTAGTTGTTCGCTCTACAGGCTCTTGGTACGAAGTACGAAACGAAGAAAAACAAATCATCAATTGCAGATTGAGAGGAAAATTCAAAACCAAAGACCTCAAAACTACCAATCCCATTGCCGTAGGTGATAAAGTAGCTTGGGAATGGGAAAACCAACAAACTGCCACAGGTATCATTACCGAAATTCTGCCACGTGAAAATTATATCATCAGAAAATCGGTTCATAAGACGGCTCACTCGCACCTCATCGCCGCCAACATAGACCAAGCTATGATTATCGTGTCCTTAGTTTCGCCAAGAACCTCCTTAGGTTTTATTGATAGATTTTTGGTCAGTGCCGAAACTTTCAGAATTCCCGCTGTGGTGGTTTTTAATAAAATTGATTTGCTCGATGAGCAAGCCTATCAGTATCAGAACGAAATCAAAGAAATTTATGAAAAAATCGGGTACGTTTGCTTAGAAACTTCGGCAAGCGAAAAAATTGGCATAGAAAATCTAAGAAAATTACTCGAAAACAAAATTACTTTGCTTTCGGGACACTCGGGCGTAGGAAAATCAAGTCTGATAAATTGCCTAAATCCCTCCCTAAACCTACGAACTGCCGAAGTTTCTACTTTTGCCAACAAAGGCGTTCATACTACTACATTTGCCGAAATGTTTGAGCTTAGCGAAAATACTTTTATTATTGATACTCCGGGCATCAAAGAATTGGGCTTAGCCGAAATACAAGCCGACGAACTTTCACACTATTTCCCCGAAATGCGTGAGTTTTTGGGCGAATGTAAATTTGGAGCTAGATGCCTACACACCCACGAACCGAGTTGCAAAGTAATAGAAGCCGTAGAAAACGGAGAAATAGCAATTTTCCGTTATGAAAGCTATTTGAGTATGCTTGCCGACGAAGACAACAGGCGATAGCTTGTTAGACATTTTTCTGAAAAAATTATTTCCTTGTTGCCTTAAAATCTGTATTTTGCCGAAAAAATATTTTGGAAAAAAAACCTACTTCCGATTTTATATTTGGCATTAGAGCCATCATTGAGGCTATTAGAGCCGAAAAAGATATTGACAAACTGCTGATACAATTAGACCTTGGCAAGTCGGATTTGATGGGCGAATTGCTCAAACTTGCCAAAGAACGTCAGATTCTTGTTCAGAGAGTTCCTATTTACAAACTCAATAAAATTACGCAAAAAAATCATCAAGGGGCAATTGCCTACCTTTCTGCGGTCAATTATGTTTCTTTTGAGGATATACTGCAAGGCGTATTCGAGCAAGGCAAAACACCTTTGTTTTTATTGCTTGATGGCATTACAGATGTGCGTAATCTGGGGGCGATTGCTCGTACTGCCGAATGTGTAGGCGTAGATTGCCTGATTGTCCCTGAAAAAAATTCGGCTCAAATCGGTAGTGATGCTATCAAAACCTCGGCAGGAGCATTGCATCACTTGCCTGTTTCGCGTGTAAAAAGCCTTCTGCAAGCGGTAAAATATTTGCAAAATGCAGGCTTACAAGTGCTTGCCTGCACCGAAAAAACTGATAACTTGGTTTATTCTGTTGATTTGAGCCTTCCAACGGCTATCGTATTGGGAGCTGAAGATACAGGTATTTCGCAAGAAATTCTCAAACAAGCCGATATGCTTGCAAAAATTCCAATGTTTGGAAAAATAGGCTCGCTCAATGTTTCGGTTTCGGCAGGCGTAATTTTGTACGAAGTGGTTAGACAAAGGGAATTTTCAAGAAAAGTGTAATTTTGGTAAAAAAACAAGCTCAACCTAATAAAATTCATACCTCAAATGAAGACCATTTTGCTCATAGAAGACAACGACGACATCAGAGAAAACACTGCCGAAATGCTCGAAATGGCAGGCTACCGCATAGAAACTGCCGAAAATGGCAAAGTAGGCGTTGAAAAAGCCCTTGCTACCAAACCCGATTTGGTGATTTGCGACATTATGATGCCCGTAATGGACGGCTACGGCGTGTTGCAAATCTTTATGCACAACCCTGAACTTTCTACCGTGCCGTTTATTTTCCTCACTGCCAAAACCGAACGCTCCGACATCAGAAAAGGTATGGAAATGGGAGCAGACGACTACCTGACCAAACCTTTTACAGAAGCCGAACTGCTCGGTGCTGTTGAGAGCCGCCTCAAACGCCACGAAAACCTCAAAAAAACCGCTACCACCGAAGCCGACTTTGAAACTTTCTGGAACGAAAGCAAAGCCGACTCCGACCTGAAAAATCTCCTCACCGACCGCAAAGTGTTCAGCTACAAAAAAAAGCAAATCATCTACTCCGAAGGAAACGAAGCAGGAAAAGTTTATTTTCTGAAAAAAGGCAAAGTAAAAACCTATCAAACCAACACCGATGGTAAGGAGTTCATTACGGGGATTTTCTGCGAAGGTGATTTTTTTGGCTACATTCCTATTCTGGAAGATACCCCACATACCGATACTGCCGAAACTTTGGAAGAATGCGAGCTAATCAGTATTCCTAAAAACGATTTTTTGGCACTTTTACACCAAAAACAAAGCGTTGCTCAAAAATTTATCCGAATGTTGGCGGGGGCAGTTGCCGAAAAAGAAAAGTTCTTGCTCGGAATGGCATATAATTCGCTTCGCAAAAGAGTTGCCGATGCCCTTCTGATGCTTTCTGAAAAGTACAAAAATACCAAAGGAATGCACATTTCAAGAGATAATTTGGCTTCGGTAGTGGGTACAGCCACCGAATCGCTTATTCGTACCCTTAGCGAGTTCAAGCAAGACGGCTTGATAGAAATTACGGAAGGCAAAATAATTATCAAAAATGCTCACAAACTCGCCAATTTAAAATATTAAATTTTTATCATACAGCTGACAATTTTTGCACAACTATTTTTGTAAATTTTTTGAAAACCAAAGGGGACTTTCGCAAGTCCCCTTTGGTTATTTTACCACTTCTAATTTTTCTTCTTCGGTTTTAGCCTCACCATTGGTGATTTTCTCTGTGTTTTCTTTCGTTTTCTCTAAAATTTCATTGCTTTCGGGTTTTCTTCCAAGCAGTTTGTTCCAACGAATTTTGAGGCTTTGTGTAATCAGATACATCGCAGGAACGAGAATAAGCGTGAGCAAAGTAGCAAACGATAAGCCAAAAATCATTGTCCAAGAGAGCGGCCCCCAGAAAGCGACGCTATCGCCACCGAAGAAAATATGTGGATTGCCTTCGGAAAACAATTTGGCAAAATCAATGTTCAAGCCAACTGCCAAAGGAATTAGCCCTAAAATAGTAGAAGTAGCCGTCATCAGTACGGGTGTCATACGGTCTTTGCCCGCTTCTACGATAGCCTGCTTCATTGGCAAGCCTCTTTCTCGTAAAATATCAGTAAATTCGACGAGCAAAATACCATTTCGCACCACAATTCCCGCAAGAGCTACAATACCAATGCCTGTCATTACGATAGAAATTTTCATTCCTGTAATAGCCAAACCAAGCAAAACGCCAATGACACTAAACACGATTTGAAGCAAAATAATGAAAGTTTTAGAAATAGAATTGAACTGCAACAAAAGCGTAATAAGAATTAAAGCGACCGAAATCATCATTGCTAAGCCCAGAAAGCCTGTGGTTTCTTTTTGCTGTTCTTGCTCGCCGCCCATACGGATAGTAATGTTTTCGGGGATATTGTATTTATCTTTGAAAATGGCGATTTGGTCTTCTACTTCTTTTACTACGGCGGCAGGATTGAAGCCAAATAAGATATTAGAAGAAATCGTAATGATTTTTTTCTGATTTTTGCGTTTAATTCCTCCGAAGGTATTGTCATATTTGAGGTCTGCCACAGCCGAAATAGGCACTTGACGCAATACGCCTCCTTTTGCCATATCTCTAAACGTAATTTTATGGTTAATCAGAGCCGCCAGATTATCTCTTTGTTCTTTGGTGTATCGTAGCATAATGGGATATTCGTCTTCGCCTTCTTTGAATTTGGAAACCTCCTTACCCAAAACAGCTGTACTCACTTCGCTACCGATTTGCCCTGTAAATAAGCCCTCACGCAAGGCACGCTCACGGTCAATAACTACTCGTAATTGGGGTTTATTTTTCTGAACATCAGATTGCAATTTTTCAACGCCAGCGATTTGCTGTTCTTCTAAGAATTTTTGTAGTGAGTCTCCCACCAACACCAGCTCGTCCAAATCTTCTCCCATAATTTCAATGGCAATAGGCTTGCCTACGGGAGGCCCGTTGCGTTCTTTTTCTACGGCTATTTTTACGGTATGTGGCAAATCTAATTTATTGATTTCCTCACGGATTTTGTCCATATAGACTTGTGTAGATTTTCCGTTGCGTTGGGCAAATTCTACAAAAGCTACCTGTATTTTACCTTTGTGTGGAGTTGGACTTCGGTCGTTTTGGTCTTCACTTGCTCCGATGGTTACGTTGGTAATTACGGAAGTAACAAGAGGATTAGGTTTGTTATCGGGATAAATCACCGAATTAACGCGTTTTTCAAGGACTTTCATTACCGAGTCGGTATAGTTTTGGTCTGTACCGATAGGCAAGGAAGCATACACATACACGAAATTGGGTTCTGCTTGCGGGAAAAACTCCACAATAGGCTTGCGAATACCGATTGCCACAAAACTAAAAATAAACAAAGCTACCGCACCTACCATCAACAGAGCAGGACGTTTGCCCGCGAGTGTCCAAGAAAGTAGGCGTTTGTAGGCATTTTGCACCGAAGGCCAAGTTTTGTTCTGAAACCTATAAATAATGCGTGTAAGTATGTATTTGTTGAGTAGGAACAAAGCAAAAAGTGTAAGCGTGAAATTGCCCATTCCGAAAGAGCCAGCGGCGTAGAAAATCAAAGCCAAAATCACGAAAATAACCCCCACCGTCAGCGTACCTCTGTTTCTTTGGAAAAAGTTGCCACTTGGCTTGTAGTTGAGGTCTTTTTGAGGCTTCATAAAATCCACGGCAAAAACAGGGTTGATGATATAGGCAATCACCAAAGAAGCCAGCAGTGTTACAATCAGTGTAACAGGCAAGAAATACATAAATTTACCAATCACGCCGGGCCAAAATGCCAAAGGAATAAAAGGAGCAAGCGTCGTAGCTGTACCCGAAAGTACAGGCAAAAACACCTCACCTGCCGCTTCCTTAGCGGCACGTTTGATAGGCACTTTGCCATTATCAAAAATGCGGTGTGTATTTTCAATAACCACGATAGCATCATCAACTACAATTCCCAAAGCCAGCAAGAAAGCAAAAAGCACAATAAAATTAAGTGTAAATCCAATAGTTGGGAATATCAAGAAAGCCAAAGACACCGAAAGCGGTACAGAAGCCGCCACAAACATTGCATTGGCAGGACCCATAAAAAACATCAATATCACCGTTACTAATATGAAGCCGATAATGATAGTATTGATAAGGTCGTGGAGAGTGATACGAGTATTTTTAGATTGGTCGCCTGTGAAATCCACTGCCAAAGCCGAAGGCAATTTATTGTCGGCTTGCATTTGGGCAACAAGTTCCTTGATTTTGTCGGAGGCAGTAATGAGATTTTCGCCCCCTTTTTTAATGATACTAAGCGTAACCACAGGTTTGCCGTTCATACGAGCAAAACTTTCTTGCTCTTTGAAGCTATCTTTCACTTCGGCAATATCACGCAAATAAATACTTCCGCCCAAACCACTGCTGATAACTAAATTTTTGAGCGTTTCAACATCTTTAAACTCACCTGAAATATTTACCGAACGCCTCACGCCGTCCATTTGGATAGTACCACCGGGAACGGTGACATTTTCCGAGCTAACAGCACGCTCAATATCACCAAAAGAGATATTAGCGGCTTCCATTTTGTATTTGTCGACATTGATTTGAATTTCTCTGTCCAACGCTCCGATAATATCTACCCTTCTGATTTCTTCAAAGCCTTCGATTTTTTCTTCCAAAATTTCAGCATATTTTTTGAGCCTATCCAAAGAAAAATCGCCCGAAATATTTACGTACATTATCGGAAACTCTGAAAAGTCTATTTCTTGTACTTGTGGTTCTTTTCGCAGAGCATTGTTGGGCAGTTTTGGTTTAGCTTTATCGACAGCATCTTTGATGCGTATTTTGGCTTCTTCGGTCTTCACGTTGGTATTGAACTCTACAATGATAGACGAAAAGTTTTCTACCGATGTAGAAGTAACTTTCTTGATGTCCTTCACCGATTTGAGTTCGTCTTCAATCGGCTTAGTAATCAGATTTTCCATATCTTTGGGCGAAGCCCCTACAAAGGTGTTCTGAATGTAGATAGTAGGCACTACAATATCGGGGAATTGTTCTTTGGGGATTTTCTCGTAGGAGTACAGCCCAGCAATAATGAGAAAAACAGTGATTGCATAGATTACCGTCTTATTCTCTATCGCCCAACTTGATGCAAAAAATTCTTTTACTTTGTGGTTCATAACCTTGGAGGTTTATGGTTGAAAATATTTTTCATTTTTTTATTTAGAAGAGACGCAAGGCTGTTTTCTGTTGAGACGCACGGCCGTGCGTCTCAACTATGATTTATAACTAATCAAATCACCTTCGTTGAGGTCTTGGTAGCCTGTGGTGATGACTTTATCACCTGCTTGCAAGCCATTTTTTATTTCGGCACTACGATTGTAGATTTGTCCTACTTCTATTTTACGCCTGCGAGCCACTTTTTGTCCATTTTCTTCTACGGCTACCATTACATAACTTCCATCGGTGCCATTTTGTATGATATTGATTGGTACAATGATAGCCCCTGCTTGTTGGTAGTTTTCTACTTTTAAAGTAGCTATCATATTAGGCTTGAGGTCTTTGTCGTAAGGAATAGCTACTTCTACTCTAAAACTACGCGTGATATTATTGATAGTCTGGGCGGTGAATACGATTCGTCCTTTTACATCTTTTTTCAAATCGGGGAGAGAAACCAGCACTTCTGAACCATTCTTTATTTGTGAGGCGTAGGCTTCGGGTACATCGGCTACGGCACGCAAGTCAGAAGTATTGACGATTTTGATGCCAGGCATACCAGGGTTAGCCATTTCGCCTACTTTCATATACACATCTTCTACTACTCCACTCATTGAAGCTACTACACGCGTTTTGGCGTATTGTTCTTGCAAAGTAGCTAATTGTTGTTCCAAGGCTTCCAAATTGGTTTTGGCTTGCAAATAGGCGACTTCCGTTCCTACTTTTTGTTCCCAAAGTGATTTTTGTTTTTCAAAGACGGTTCGGGCAAGTTCAATTTGTGTTTTGAGTGGTGCCATATTTTTGGCTATCAGGCTACCGTCAATTTGAGCCACTACCTGCCCTGCCCCTACGAAATCGCCACGACGCACATACACAGCTTGCACCACGCCCGGCACTTGGGCACCTACATTGATAATTCTATCAGACTCGATTCTTCCCTGAATTTCTACATAGTTGGAGAAATTCCCTGTTTGCAAAGCCGTAACTACTACGTTTTTGGCTTTCATCAGTTTAGGAGTTGCTCCCAATTCTTTTTCTAATTGAGCGATTTTAGCTTCAATTTCTTTTTTTTGAGCTTTGAGCGTTTCTAACTGCTTCTTTTTATCGGTTTCGTTGCCACAGGCTACCAATAAAAAAGTGATTGCAAAAAATAGTGCTGGTTTCATATAACTTGGAATTTTATTTTTTTTTTTTAACAATAAACAATACGATTCACAAACTGCTGTCTTAATTATGTTTTTAGACCTCACCCCTAACCCCTCTCCAAAGGAGAGGGGAATTTAAATTTCAAGCATTTATGGTCTCCATCTTTATTCATCGTTCATCACTTATCATTCATCATTCATCATTTATCTCTCATCATTTATCTCTCATCATTTATCATTCACCAATTTCCCCAAAGCCTTGTCCAAATCAACCTTGGCAATGAGGGCATCGTAGAGAGCCGCATAGTAATTAGTTTCAGCTTCTTTATAGGCAGATTCGGCATTGACAACATCGGTACTTGTAGCTACGCCTTGCTTGTATTTAATCTGTGAAACTCTTACCACCTCGCGAGCCAGTTCCATATTGCGTTTCTGCACTTCTAAGGTAGTAAGGGCATTTTTAAGAGTAATTTGTGCCTGACGGGTTTGTAGGTCAATTACTTGCTCCAAATTTCTTTTATCTTGCTCTAATTTTTTCAGTTCCAAACGAGTTTGTTGCATAGAATATTTGCGTTGCATACCTGCAAAAAGCGGTACGTTGAGTTGTAATCCTACTGTTCCGTAGCCAAGCCAGCGATTTCTAAAATCTCCGACATTAGAAAAAAACCTCGCTCCTGTCGAGTAGCCCATCTGCCCGATGGCTACAAGGCTGGGATAAGCCGAAACATTCTTGTTTTTTAGGTCTAATTTTGTCAGAGCCATTCCTGTTTCTAAGGTAGCGTACTCTATTCTGCTTTTGTAGTCTGCTTTTTGATTTTCTTCGGGTATTTGCTCCAGTTGATAATCTCTGATAGAGCCTACTATCTCCAACTCGTCTTGGGCGGGCATATTCATCTGGAATTTGAGTAATTCATTGCTTAATTGTATCAGGCGTTCTACTTTGGCTTGTTCGGCACGGAGGTTATTGGCTGTTACTTCTAAGCGATTGAGGTCAATATTTTCTACAAACCCTTGTTTATTCAAGGCTCTCGTATCTCTGATGAGCGAATCGAGACGGATTAAATTAGTTTCTAAGAGTTTGGCACGTTCTTTGGCAACCAATAGCGAAAAATAGGCTTTGGTTACGTTTTCGGTGATAGTGATTTTGGTTGCCTGCGTATTTTTTTTAGCTAATTGGGCGTAAGTTCGTGAGGCTTGCAAACCTACAAAATACGAACCATTAAAAATAAGCTGACTGACCGTGATACCCACATCTCCCTGATAACGCGGTGCAAAAATACCACGTACAGGCACAAATTCGGCGTTGGGGTCGGGAGGCGTGCCCGTATTGCCCGAAAGGAAAAAAGGAGGCAGAAAAGCTGGTCGCAATTCAAAATTGTAAAGCATCTGAGCTGTTCCGTTGATTTGTGGCAAGCCAACTCCAATGATTTCATTGACACGAGCTTTAGCAATTTGCTCATCAAGAGCCGATTTTTGCAGGCTTGTAGCATTGGCGTAGGCATAATCCAAGCACTGCTGAAGTGTAAAGGTCTGCTTTTGTTGAGCCTGCCCAAGCATAGCCACCAACATAAACACCAAAAAAAATGTTCTTCTTCTCATAATCAAAAAATATTTGTTTGTAAAAATTTTATAGCTGGTTGAAAGTAATGCAAATGAGTTTAGACGAAAGTTGCAGGTTGCTCTTTTTTGAAATATTCTTCCAAAATTTCAAAACCTTTTTTCGTTACAATTCCTCTAATAAAATGTTCTAAGAAGGTGATTTGAATGGTCAAAATATCAAACTTATCAGAAGGAAAAATTGTTGTGTCAAAAGCCATTTCTATCTGTGTAACTCTCAGAATAGCCAGTATTTCAACGTTTAAATCATTTCGGTAAAGTTTTTCTGTTATGCCTCTTTGGATATTTCTTTTTACTTGCTCTATAATGAAGTTACGTTTATGTTCTTGCCACAAGTTCCACGCCTTGGGGTGATAGCGTTGTAAATCAAAGAACAAAGACGGATTTACGCCTTTGAGGGTATTTTTGAAGTGTTTGCTCATTTCTATTACTTCGGCAATGGCATTCTCGCAAGTTTGGGCAATCTGACAAATTTCGTTTTTGTCTTGGTTGAAATGGCGAAGCCCTACGTGTATCACCAAGTCATCTTTATCCTTAAAAAATTGATAAATCGTTTTTTTAGATACAGCCAAATCTCGGGCAATATCGTCCATCGTGATACTCCTAATGCCGTATCTCATAAAAAGTTCTTCTGCCTTTGCTATAATCCTTTCTCTGGTTTCCATTCCTGAATGCTTTTAATCTTTGCTGCAAAACTACGGAAACTTTAAAAATGTTCAAAGTTTTTTTAGTTTTTTTCAAAAAAAATTTAAAAACCTTGTTTAATTGCATTTTAAACGCAAAAAAATTATGAGAAACGTAGTCATAGATATTGGTAACACACTTTACAAGGTAGCTTTATTTGAGAAAAACAAGCTCTTAGAAGTTTTTGAAACTGAAAAGGAAGTGGCTTGTATAGCTCAAATTCGTAGTTATGCTACTGAATATATTTTGCTTAGTTCGGTGCGAAAAGATTTAGAGTTTTTTTTGGATAAGATTGATGCTCAGGTTTTTGTGTTAGACCACCATTTGCCTGTTCCTATCAAAAACAAATATCAAAGCCCTGAAACACTCGGTATGGATAGGCTGGCGGCGGCTGTTGGGGCAAAATCGTTTTTTCCCGACAAACCCTGTTTGGTAATTGATTTAGGCACTTGTATCACTTACGATTTTGTCAGTGCCGAAAATGAGTTTCTGGGCGGAATGATTGCCCCTGGTGTGCGTATGCGTTTGCAGGCGATGCACCAATTTACCCAAAAATTGCCTTTGGTAGAGTGGCAACCTGAAAAAGATGTACCTATCACAGGCAGAAACACCCAAGAAGCCATTTTGAGTGGTGCGGTAAATGGCGTAAAAGGAGAAATTTATAGCCTGCGTGTTTATTACCAAACGCTGTATCCCGATTTGCAAACAATTTTGTGCGGTGGTGATAGCCTTTATTTTGAAAATATCAAAAAAAGTAATACCTTTGCCGTTCCAAAATTAGTCTTGTATGGCTTGAACAAAATTTTGTTACACCAATTAGAAAACAAAGCCTAATTTTTGTTGAAGTAGCCACAACCTTTTACAAAAAACATTCGTCTTGTGAAAACAAAAGACAAAATTCTCTTCAAAAAGTCTATGATATTCCGTTTTTTTCAAATTCTTTTGACTGCTCTTTGCCTATCTTCTTATTGTTTTGCACAAAACTCTCCTTTTTCTGGCTTTGGGATTGGTTTGCTCACACCTGAAGGCAACGTAGCCCAACAGCTTAGCGGAAGTACAGGCGTAAGCACAAGCAATCCTTTTTTTGTCAATCAAATCAATCCTGCCCTGCTGGTACGCAATGGAAGTGTAATTTTTGATGCAAGTTACAATTTCAAATACCAACAACTTCGCACTACTACGGCTTCGCAAAATTTTACTACAGGTAACCTCAATTCGGCTGTGTTGGCACTACCCATTACTAAAAAATGGACTTCGGCTATCGGCTTGAAACCTTACAGCAATATCGACTACCAAATAGAAAACTCAAGCCGAGTAGATAATTCCGATTTTTTTGCTTATTACACTTATCGTGGCGAAGGTGGGCTGAATAATTTGTTTTGGAGTAATGGCCTTAGCCTCAACAACAAACTTAGCATAGGACTAAAAGCCTCTTATCTTTTTGGAAATCTTACGCAAGAATCTATTACCGAACTGATTGCCGCAGGGCAAAACAGCCGTATCGCTTATTTGCGAAGAAATAATATCAACCAAATTACTTTTTCGGCAGGGATTGCGTACCGTTATCACGTAGAAACAGACCGAAAATTTTTGAATATTGGTATCACCTACGACCTTGCTACTAATGCCCGTACTCGCCGTTTTGAGGCTTTTGAGAAAAGAGATATTTTTCAGGCAGGCGTTCTGCCAACTTTCATAGATACTTTGCTTACCATTCGTGGCAAAACCTTTTTGCCTGCACGCCTGCGTGGTGGAATTTCATACGAAAAACTCAATCATTACACTATCAGTGCCGAAGTGGTTCATCAAGATTGGTCAAAGTTTAGGAGTTTTGAAGTCAGTACACCTGCTCTTGCTTCACAAACTACTTTTGCCATAGGTGGCGAATGGACTCCCGACCACCGCTCCAACAATTTCTGGCAACGAAGCACTTACCGTGTAGGTTTTCAGCACACGCCAAGTATCTTGAAAATCAATGATAAAAGCATTTCCCAAATGGCTTTGAGTCTAGGAACTTCTATGGCATTTTCGGGAGGTCAGGGCAAACTCACCTACTTGCATCTGGGGCTTGTTGCAGGACAAAGAGGCAGTATAGCTAACGGAAATATTCAAGAAAGATTTATTGAGGCAAAATTAGGAATGTCTTTGAGTGATGTATTATGGTTTTATCGTCCAAAGATTGATTAGAAATCCTCAAAATGAGCATCAAGACAAGAAAAGCCTGAAAAACTATTTTTTAGGCTTTATTTTTTTCCATAGCCAAGCAAAAACTCCGTTAATTTCGGGAGAGATACGAAAAATTAGTAAGAAAGCAAAATACAAAAACGTAATCAACGGTGCTTTGAGAACTATCAGGGCAAGGCTTGTCAGCACGCCATCGGGCTTGGGGAACAGATACGTAAGCATCAACAAAACTATTGAAAAGCCTAAAACCCAAATCTGCTTATGCTGATATGGGAAAATATTAAAATGCTTATACACAAAAAGTACCTGCGTAAGCACATACAAAACCGTAGCAATAGCCGTAGCATAAGCCGCTCCCTCAATACCATAGCTTGCAATAAAATAGTAATTGAGGAGTATATTGACAACAGCAAAAAGTAGTACAAAAATTGTAGTGAAATGATATTTCTGCGAATACATAATCACCTCGCCACGCATTCCCGAAGCCATATTAAAAAGTGTCGTCATTCCTAAAATCAATACTACCCATTTGCCCTCACCGTAAATATCGCCTTTTGGAAGCAAGAAAAAAATTTCATCTATACAAGTCCAAATCCCCATAAAAACAAACAAGCCTGCCAAAAACTGATGCAAAGCCACTTTTTGGTAAATTTCTTTGAGTTTAGAAAAATTTTGTGTTTGTAGTGCTTCCGAAAGCAAAGGAATAGAAATTTGGCTCAATGCCTTTCGGGGAATTTCAATAGTAAGCACAATAAAGGTAGCAAGCATAAAAATGGCACTTTCTCGCAAGCCTTCTTGCCCTGCCAGCATCACTCTATCGGCAAATTTGAAAGCATTTTCGCCCACACCCCCAAGCAAAATCACCAATCCATACGAAAACATTGGCTTTGTGTAAGGGCTTTTCCACAACTTCCAATTGATTTGCAAAAATAGCTTTCCAAGCAAGCGAATATACCCCACAAGCAACACACTTGCCAAGCCATACAAAGCCACTATCAGATACACCAAAACCTCAAATTTAATCCAACCGAAAGCGTAAATCATTACAAGCCCAATATTGGCAGTTTTGATAAAAACTTCGCGTATTGCCGCAGGAATGACAATACGATGGTTGTTACGGCTATAAGCATCAAAAAAAAGCAAAAACACCCAAAAAGCCGTTAGCGGAATGCTTAGAAAATGATAATCTAAAATTTGAGGCGATTTGAAACGAAAATACGCAGCAATAGGCTCACGAAAACTTACATACAAACCTGAAAACAACAGCACCCCCACACAAGCCCATAGCCAAAGAAATCCGATAAAGCCATTGTGTTTTTTTTCGCTATCTTTGAAAAAAACAAAGAACTTATCCATCATAAATGGCGTACCCAAATGGGCAAAAGCGGCAAACACAAGACTATTTTCCAGTAAAAGTCGCGTGATGGCAAGTTGTTCAGGTGTGAGAAATTTCGTAGAAACAAACAAATTATTGATAAGCCCCAAACCTACTCCAATGTAGGATACAAAACTTGCCTTGATACTTTGCCGAATCACTATGCCCATATTATACGCCCTTAAAACTTCTGTAACGCCTAAAACCTTTACGTAACTCAATAAACGAAACTTTCAGGATTGTGTAAGTAGGAATAGCGGCTATCATTCCGACTGCCCCCGCCAGACTTGCTCCCGAAAAAATCACTACAAAAATCTCCAAAGGGTGGGCTTTTACGCTTTTTGAAAAAATAAACGGCTGTAAAAAAATATCATCTAACAAACGAACCCCAAAAAACAAAATCACAAACTTTATGAGCATAACGGAAAGAGGCAAATCGGTTATGGTAAAACTACTCGACACAATCACCAAGACCCCAAAAGCAAAACCCGAAAAAGGCCCCAAATACGGAATAAAATTGATAGAAGCCGCCAGTGCCGCTATCGTGAGAGCATACGGTATGCCCAGAAGCGTACCCCCTACCGAATAAATCGTAAAAACCGCCAAAGTTTCAATCAGAATGCCTCGCAAATAATTAGAAAGTAAATGCTCTATTTTGTAAAAAGCCGTAATTAAAACCTCAAAATAACGATTGGGAATTGATGTGATGATTACTCTACGAAACAAACCTTTTTCATACAACAAAAAAAAAGTCATAAAACTTATCGCCAACACATACACAAACACCGAACCAGCCACACCCACCAAGCTATTGATGAGGTTGGCAATATCAATTTTTTCTAAAAATCCCTTGAAAACCGTATTGATTTCTTTGAGTAAAAAGCCCCTTTGTTCATTGATTTTGAGCTGGTCTATCATAAATCCTTCAAATTCCTCGATAGGCTCGGTAAGTTGCGAACTTAGTGCATCAGGCTCAATAGAGCGAATAAGCCGAAGTTGGTCTGAAAGCAAAGGCAAAAACAAACGCACAAACAAAACCAAGACAAGTATAAGCAAGCCCATAGAAAGCATTACCGATACAATACGAGGAATTTTTAAAGTAAAAACATAAATTTCGGACAGATAATCTACCAAAGGACGTAGAATAGTGGTAATCACAAGAGCAATCAGCAGGTAGGTAAGTACATCGGAAAAAAGCCAAAATAAAAGAAATACCCCCCCCAAGACAAAACTTAGCTGTAAGAAGGTTCGCCATTTATTTTGATTGGCATAGAAAGAAATTTGCATAGCAAATACTTTTTCGTGAAAGTAAAAACTCTTGCAAAAAAGCACATTCCTTGCCAGATTACAAATGAATTTTTGACATTTTTATCAAATACACACTAAGGATAATTTCTCTGAAATTTCTGAAAAAACTTTTCCCTGTTTGTTTCGGCTCCGCTCAACAAACAGGGAAAATAAAATTATTCTGACTGCTTCAGCAATTAAGTACCTCAACAAAATTAGATGGACACTTTCATTACAGCAAAATGCTGATAAACAATTTTTTGTCTTACATCTCGTGTCTTATGTCTTTTGTCTATACTCAAAAATGAGTGGTTTTACACTTTTCTGTACGTTTCGGCTACGCTCAACGTACAGAAAAGCAAGTTTTCTCAAAACTTTTTACAAAAACCACTTTTGAATGAGTATAATTACTTATTCGTAGAGAGCTATTTCTACACGTCTGTTTTCTTGTGCCTGCCACGGGTAATCTTCTTTTTGCCAAAGAGGATAGGCTTTTCCACAAGCCTGTACCTTAATACGTGAGGCATCGATACCTCTTGAGATAAACTGCTGAAGAATAACCTCTGCCCTTTGAGCCGAAAGTGTAACTTGCTTAGATGCTTCGCCCACCAAATCGGTATGCCCGTATATCACGGCAACCACTTTTGGGTTTTTCTTCATAAAGTTGATGTATTTTTCTATGTTTGAGATGTAGTTCCATTCCAAATTGCTTTTATTGAATTGGAAATTTGCCACGGTTTGAGGTGCTACAAGTAGTTTTTTATTAGGGAACAAGTTGTTTTTACTTGCACCACTCCGCAATGACACACCTACTTCTGTATCCAAGTCTTTGATATTGAATTTTTCACCAATCTGAATGCCTCTTTGTAATTTTTGCATTTTTTTATTATCGAAATATTCTAATACTACCTTTCTGCTGCCTTCATTTTTCACAACAGGCGTGTAAGAAATTTGATAGTAATGCTTAAAAATACGAGGAATTTCTTTGTACGCACCGATAATGTCTTTGGGGGCGTCTATATTGTAAAAATAGCCGTCGGTAAGTTCGGCTAAGGCACGTAGCATAATTTCGTTAGTACCTTCGCCAAAAGAAATTACAATAAATTTAATGCCCAATCTACGTGCTTTTTCGGCTAATTGTTGCCCTGTGTAGGCGTGGGTTTCAAAATACTGAAATGAAGAGTTTTCGTAGCCATCGGTAAGCAATACTAAGTATTTCTCGCCTGTTTGTAGTTTCTCGATAGCATTGAGAGCTTCATCTACTCCTGCGTACAGGGCTGTTCCGCCGCCAAAGCCATCTAAACCTACAAATTTGTATTCTTCGAGCAATTTTTCTTTACTATTGGTAGGTTTAACTATGGTAGCAAGTTTATCATCAAACTTGTTCATAGCAATAATATCCCTGTCAAACTTGTTTTCTAAAAATACTTTCAGGGCTTTTTCAGCCATTTCGATTGCCTCTCCACTCATTGAGCCGCTGTAATCGGTACAAACACCAAACACTTTTGGCTCGCCCATTTCCTCAATAACTTCTTGCACCTGAAAATCTTTTACTTCTATGTTTTTGCCTTCTATGCTTTCATAAATCTTCTTGAAATACTTGTTTGGTGCTTTGCTCAAACCTGTAACAAAATTGCCCAAAGAGTCGTAAGCAATCACTTTCAGCGTTACTTTTTGGGGATATAACTTCCGATTGACTTCAATTACTTCCATTCTGTAATTATCTTTGGGAGAAAATTGGCTAATATCTTTGTTGTTTTTGATAAAATTTTGCCTACTTTTTACCTTAAAATAAACCGTAGAAGTGATAGACTGCTTTTCGTCTTCGCCGAGAGCCTCAATATAGATTTCTATCGAGTGCGTTGCGGAAAAGTTTAAACTTCCGACAGCATTGTTTATCGTGAGAGGTTTATCTTTAAAGTATTTGACAGAAACCTTACTGGCATTTTCTACTCTCCACTGAAAATTTATCATTTCATTTTCTCTTACTACAAGCCTTTGATAATAAGTATTGGGTTTGACAACCTTTCCGTTGACTGCATACACAATTACTGGAATGGCAGGTGAGGATTTGGTGTCTTCTGGCGTTTTCGTTACGATTTCTTCCTTGATTGTTTCGGTAGTTTTTTGTTGGAAAGTTTTATTGCCGTCTTTGTCTTCTGCTATAAGCAGGAAAATAGCCTTTTTTTGATTTTTTTTCAATGGGGCTAATGAAATCCTACCTCTCAAAGGTAAATTTTCTTTGATGATTTTATGTTTAGTATTTTTTGGCAACGAAGCCTCTTGCAACTGCTCCTCGCTGAGGGCTTTTTCTAATTCAAACAGACTTACTTTACGGCTATAAGGCATTGACCAAGCAACTTCTACGCTATCTTGCTCAAAAACAGCCGTAGGAACGTTGAAATACTCAGGTTTATTCACTTCAATCAGGATGCTATCCGTTATTTTCAGGTCTGTTTTGGGAAGGGAAACCACAATTTTGTAATACTTCGTTGTATCAGGGCGAACTTTTAGCGTAGCTTCGGGCAATAAATTTGCTCCTATCATTCGCTCTCCTGCAAATATCGTAACGACATTGTTAGCAGCGGCTTTCCATTTGAGTTCTGTAGCTTCGCCCTCATCAATAGAGGTTTTTGAACATTCAAACTTTGTGAGTTCTACTTTTAGGTACTTCGGGCTGATACGCTTCTTGTAGATGTCTTTACTAGTTTCGGCTACTATCTGGTAGCTTACCCCCTGACTAAAAGCTAAACTCTGCTTGCCCGACAAAGGCAGTTTTTTAGCAATGATTTCAGGTTTTTTACCCGAAACGATTTTTTCTACATACACATTTTTGATTTTTTTACCTTCTATCCTCCACGAAACTTCATAGTCTTTCGGCTCATAAAAAGTTTCAGGATATTCCAAGAAAATACGAGGGCTTTGGGCAAAAGATAATAGCAAGCCCAGCCCACAGCACAATGGGAGCATTGCAAGCAATTTCATAGATTTTTTAGTTTTTGTTTTGATAATTTCAATGGAGAATACAACCCTGTTGTGAGTGTATTATTGTATAGATGAAATAGTTTTGAGAAGGGTAACTTTTTCTCGATAGGGTAAATATAGTGTTTGTTTTTTCATTCAGCAATTTTAATGCCATTTTTTTACCCACTTCTGAAAGTGATTTTGGCAAAAATTTCAAATTTATGCCTTCTGAAAGCCTCTTTTTCCTCAAAATTAAAAATTTTCTGAATATATACTCATTCAAAAGTGGTTTTTGTAAAAAGTTTTGAGAAAACTTGCTTTTCTGTACGTTTCGGCAGTTCGGCAGGCTCACTGACCTCTACGCTCAACGTACAGAAAAGTGTAAAACCACTTATTTTTGAGTATAAAAAAATCCCTTTTTCTCAAAAAGGGATTTGAGCAGACAAAGTTAAAATTCCCAAGCCAACATCATCTCTACGATTTCTTTGCTTATAGGTTTGGAAAAGCCAAGTTCTTGCTTGTGCAAATTTTGTTTCAGATACTCAAAAGCAGGTTGTATCCACGTTTTGCTTTCTTGGTCTTCATATTTTTTGAGCAAAGAGATTTGGTACAATTTAGCCAAATGTTCAAAAAGCATTTTGGCTGTATATTCAAGCATATCTTGGTCGTTTTGGGGCAGAGTGTAGGCAAGGTGCTGAATTTTTTTGAGTTCATTGAGCAAAAACTCATCGTTTTGCAGGTTATTGGCTATGTGCTTGGTCATTACCGAAAACCCTTGCGATTTGAGCGAAGCTCTAAGCATATCCAAAATCATAATGTTGCCAGCTCCTTCCCAAATAGGTAAAACCATTGTGTCTCGCATCAGTTTAGGCATTACGCCATCTTCTATGTAGCCCAAGCCGCCCATTAGTTCCATTGCTTCGCGTATCACATACACACCTGCTTCGGCAGCGGTTTTTTTGAGCATAGGCGTAAGCAATCGCAAAAGCTGACTTTTTTCTTCATCGCCATTGTCGGAAGCATCAAGAGAAGCGATTGCCTCCCAAACCATATAGAAGTTAGCCGTGTAGATAGCCGAAAGTTCGGTAAGTTTTGCCCTGATAAGGCTATGCTCTAAGGCTTGTTTGCCAAAAGATTTCCTGAAAGACAAAAACTGATACACCTCTACCAAAGCCCTACGCATCTGCGAAAGCGAACCTACGGCATTGTAGAGACGTGAAAGATTTATCATATCGGTCATTATCTTGAAACCTTCCCCCTCTTTGCCTACAAGTTTGCCTACGGTATCGGTGAGGATACATTCAGCACTTGCCATTGAGCGAACACCAAGTTTATCTTTGAGCCGAACAATATCCATCGTATTAGGTGAGCCATCGGGTTTTTGTTTTTCTATCAAGAAAATAGAAAGCCCTTTCGTGCCTGTAATTTCGGGATTGGTGCGGGCTAAGGCAAAAATAATTTCAGCATTGACATTACTACAAAACCATTTTTCGCCATTGAGCAAGTAATAATCATCTTTCCAGTGGGTAGCACTTACCAAATTTGCTCCTACATCAGAGCCTCCTGCCTTTTCGGTCAGGAACATTGCTCCTGTATAAAGTTCTTCAAGATTGCTTGCAAAAATGTGAGGCAATAATCTTGCCTTGTCTTCATCTTTGCAGTGCAAATCAATGATGCGAGCAACGCCATCAGTCATACACAAGGGGCAGGGCAAACCGCCTTCACTCATTCCGAAGATGAAAAAAGAAGTAAAGCCGAGTTTGTGTAGTTCTTTCTGAAATCGTTTTCGCGAATCGGGTTGCCACTTTACCTTAAACATTTCGGAGGCAATGGCAATTTGTGTAAGCGTATGGTAGGCAGGGTGAAACTGAATTTCGTTGATAGTTTCGCCTAAATGATTGCGTTTGATGAGTTGAGGTGGGTATTTATCGGCAAGTAGCGAAAGCGAGTCCATTACTTGGGCGGCTTTTTGTCCCAAAGTATTCCATTTGGGGTACATATATTCGTTTGCTTCTACCGAAACAAATTTGCGTAGGTAATGCCTAAGCATCAAATCACTTTCATAGAAGTTTTGACTTTTACGAAAATTTTTATCCAAAACTTTATTTTTAGGATGATTGACGGTGGTTTTGTAGCTTTGGGTATCTTGCATATCAAAAGGCTTTTACGGTTTCAACAAAACATTTGACACTATCGGGCTTGATGTCGGGGTACAAGCCGTGTCCGAGATTAGCAATATAACGTTCTTTTCCGAAAGTTTGTAACATTTTTTTGGTAATTTTTTCAATTTCCAAATTTGTTCCATACAAAGCACAGGGGTCTAAATTGCCTTGTAGGGTTTTGTTGGGCAGAAGTTTTCGGCTTTCTTCAATGGGCATATTCCAATCTAAACCAATTACTTCACAAGGTAAATGGTTCATTTCAGCACGAGCAAAAAATGCACCTTTGGCAAAGACGGTTTTAGGGACTTCGGTAATGGCTTCACAAATTTTTTTGATGTAAGGCAAAGAAAATTCGCTGTACTGCTCAGGCGACAAGATACCCGCCCAAGAGTCGAAGATTTGTACTAAATCGGCACCTGCTTGTATTTGTGCTTTCAGGTAGGCAATGGTGCTTTGGCTAATCATTTCTAAAAGTCGGTGTGAGAGCAAAGGTTGTGTGTAGAGCATTTTTTTGGCTTTGGAAAAGGTTTTTGAGCCACTGCCTTCGGTCATATAGCAAAAAATCGTAAAAGGAGCTCCTGCAAAGCCAATCAGTGGCACTCTGCCTGCCAAACCTTGTTTGGTGAGTTTGATAGCTTCTGTTACATAACTAAGGCTTTCTTCGGGATTGGCGATGCGTAGATTTTCCAAATCTTCAATGGTTTCAATAGTTTTTGGGAAATAAGGTCCTTTTTTTTCAGCCATTTCGTAAGGTAAGCCCATTGCTTCGGGAATAACCAAAATATCAGAAAAAATAATCGCGGCATCGACGCCTAAAATATCAACAGGCTGGATAGTTACTTCGGCGGCGGCTTGGGGGTGTTTGACAAATTCCACAAAATTCGGGAATTTTTCTCTTACGGCTCGGTATTCGGGCAACACTCTGCCTGCTTGTCGCATTAGCCATACGGGTATGCGTGAGATTTGCTCGCCTCGGGCGGCTTGTAATAATAGATGACTCATAGAGGGTTAGATAATCTGTTTTTAGTAGCGATTGAATTATAGACCTCACCCCCTACCCCCTCTCCAAAGGAGAGGGGACGGTTGGTCTTCAAGATGAGTACAATTCAGATTGTTATGTTTTTTTAAATACAAAAGTTTAAAATATTGTAAATCAATGAATTATTCTTACAAATCACATTATTTGTGTCTTGTGTCTGATTCACAACCTCATTGCCAAAATTTTAGCTTTCTTGATACAGTCGGCAATGGAGACGCCCCCTTTCCAACTTGCACAGACAAAAAGATTTTCTTTTTCAAGGTTTTCGGCTTGGGCAAAAGCCTCCAAACAATATTTGTCGTATTGTGGAATAGCCTTTTGCCAACGAGTAATTCGTTGCAAAACAGGCAAAGTATCTACGCCATACAATTCTCTAATTTCTTTTTGTACTTTTGCCATAATCTGATAGTCTTCCAACAAAGTTTTTTCATACCCTCTACTTCCGCCCACAAAACTCGTGAAAAGCACCTCATTATCTTTACAACGCCCTGTAAAAACCGAACTGCTCCAAATATGTCCTAAGGTAAAAAGATTTTCGCAAGAAGGGTGCAAAGCACCAAAGCCGTCAAGTTTTTTGGGCAAATCTTGTTTGTAATAAACCGTATGTACAACTACCATAGGGGCGTAATGTATTTTCAGGAGGCTTTCTGCAAACGGAGGCAAAATATTTCTGAACCATTCTGCTACCTGAAATGCCGCCGTAGCTACCACTACCTTTTCTACTCGGTAGTTTTCCTCAGCTGTAATAACTTGCCAAGTGCCATCAATGTTTTTTTGCAATTGCTCCACGCCTTTTTGCGAATAGATAATCTTTACTTTATTGCTAAGGGCTTTGGGTAGCGTTTGTATGCCATTTACAAAAGAGATTGTCTTTTTTCGTTCAGCGGTTTTGTTTTTTTTCAGTCCTTTGAGGATAGAGCCGTATTTATTTTCCATTTCTACCAAACTCGGGAACGTATGAGCTACCAAAAGTTCTTCGGGATTGCCTGCGTAAATGCCCGAAACGAAAGGTTCTAAGGCATAATTTACCACTTCTTTGCCAAAACGCCTTTCAAAAAAAGCCGAAAGTGTTTCTTCGGGAAAGGTTTTACTCGTTATTTTGCTCTCTCTGAATATGCTCATTTTAGTTTTCCACGAAAAAAAACCACTAAAAATAAGCGATAAAGGTGAGGTAGGGAGTTTCTGGTAGCGTCCTTGCTTGAAAATATAACGATTTTTACTTACGTCGTTGGCTTCTACAATAGCCGTGTTTAAATCCAACTCCTCAATAAAATTCAGCAATTCTTTATCGCAGAGCAAAGAGTTCGGTCCCAACTCAAACAGATATTCTTTTTCTCTGACAGACTGCATATAGCCTCCTTCTTTACCTTTGCTACTTTCTAATTCTAAAAGTAGGTAGGGCTTGTTTTGTTTCTGCAAGTAATACGCTAAACTCAGTCCTGAAATACCTGCACCTATAATCACAATCATACTTGACTGATAATGAATGGTTTAAAACTAAAAAATGTTTTTCAGCTATTTTGTAAGTTTTTTGACGATACCAATGAGTAGGTCAAAATTGATAGGCTTGGGGATATAATCATTAAAACCCATTTCTTTGAACTCGTCGAGGGTATATCCGGGAGCATTGCCTGTAAGGGCAATGATAGGAATTTGAGCTTTTTGGAGTTCGGGCAAAGCTCTAACAGCCTTCATACAATCTACGCCATTCATCACGGGCATATTGAGGTCTAAAAGCAATACATCTACTTGCTCTTGGCTCAATATTTCCAAGACTTTTTCCCCATTTTTAGCAGTAAGAATTTTAAAATTTTGCGATTCTAAGACTTTTTTTGCCATATTCTGAATTACAGAACTATCCTCGGCTATCAAAATAGTTTTTGGAAGCATTTTTGTAGTTATTTAGGTAAGGTGAAACTTAGCGAATACCAGAATTGTATTCAAGTTTTTACAAAAAAAAAATCTTTTTATACTTTTTTCGGCTCAATAATTGCTCTAAATTGCAAGAAAGTATGCACTCCGAGTGTTTGCTACACCTGTGCAAAGATACTTGAATTTACTTAGTTTTTTGTAAATCAATAAAATTTTTCCAAAAAAACAAAGCAAGAAACTTTGAAAAACAAAAAAGTTTCCATAGTTTTGTGAAGTTCATCTTTTACCTTTATCCAAATTTTTATTGCCTATGAAAAATGTTAGACAAACGGTGTTAGAAATACTCAAAGAAAAGCTCGGTCTGTCGGAGTCTGTGATTACGATGGAAGCAAATTTTATCAAAGATTTGGGTGTAGATTCATTAGACTACATCGAGTTGATTATGGCTTTTGAGCAAGCCTTTGATATTACTATCCCCGACACAGACGCTGAAAAAATGCGTACAGTAGGAGCCGCTATTGATTACATCGAGGAACGCTTGGCAGCCGCCCAAAACGAAGAGGAAAAGGTCGCCTAACAATTTTCCTTCCCCTCATTGATGCAACATTGGTGAGGGTTTTTCTTCTATTTGCCACAAGGCAATGGTTCTGTCATCACTACCCGAAATCAAGATGTTTTGGTAGTTGTTCCAAAGCAATTTGTTGATGGAAGTTCCGTGTCCTGCGTGTCGGGCTTTGTCAATTACTTTGAGCAAACGAAAAGTATTTGTATCCCAAATTTTGATAGACTTATCCATACTGCAAGTAGCCGCCCACTGCCCCAAAGGACTGAAAACAATATGATTGATAGCAAACAAATGAGCGGGAATAGCCTCTATACACTCATAGTTATTTTCTACGCTCCAAATACGTAGGTGTGCATCTCGGCTACCACTCCATAGATATTTTCCACAAGGACTATAAGCTACCGCAAATACCGAGTTTTGATGTCCTGCGAGTGTGTGAATTACCTGCCACGTTTTTGTGTTCAGTATTCTGATAGAATGGTCGCTATAGGCTACTGCCAAATGCTCGGCAGCAGTGTGTAGAGCCAAGGCTCGGGCAGATTTTGCGGAGAGTTGTAAGACCAATTTTGTGTGCCAATGCTCGGTATCAATGAGTTGCAAAGAGCCATCGGCATTGGCAAGAATAATATCAAGAGACGTGCAAAGTATATCAAAAATAGCGTTATGGCTGGTTTTGAGGGTTTTTATTTCTTGGTATTTTTTCAAATCAATCAGATGCAAGCCTTCCATATTTTCTCCGATAAGCAACTGCTCGCGTTCTTCGATAAGTCTAAGAGCATATACAGAGTTTTTTACTTGTGCTATGAGTTTGCCTATCTCGGGGTTATCCAAGTCCCAGATAGCTACCAAACCATCACCACCCGAAGAAATAAACTTATTAGGCAAATGACTTTTCTCTAAGGCATACACACAATCGCGATGCCCTGCTAATGTTGTTATTTTTTCGGCTTGCAGTTTTGGGTTCAAAGTGCTTTAGTGCAAAAGTGCAAAGTGATTGAATGCTAAATTATTCATTGACCACCAATGGCTGACGCTTCGACTTTCGGCTGCTTGTATTGAGTGTAGAGCTTAGTGAGCGGAGTCGAAAGCCGATATACGCTCACTGACCACTTCACTCAGCGACCTAAGCTGATAACTGTTCATTGATAATTGATAATTGATAATTGATAATTGTATTACCTTCCAAACATCTTTCCAAGTCCTTTTCCTGCATTTTGCATAAAATTGACTTTCTTGATGAGCTTACGCATTTCTTCAAATTGCTTGACAAGCATATTTACTTCTTGAATACTTGTGCCACTACCCAAGGCAATACGTTTTCTTCTACTGCCGCTCGAATGCCCACCACTTAGCAAATTCGGGTTCTGACGTTCTTTTTTAGTCATTGAAAAGATAATGGCTTCGGTACTTTTGAAAGCATCTTCATTTATATCTGCATCTTTGAGGACTTTATTTGCCCCTGGAATCATCGCTACCAAGTCTTTGAAATCTCCCATTTTCTTGATTTGCTGTATTTGAGAGAGGAAATCGTCGTAATTGAACTGATTTTGGCGTAGTTGTTTGTTGATGCGTTCAGATTCTTTCTCATCAAAAACTTGTTGTGCTTTTTCTACCAACGACACCACGTCTCCCATTCCCAAGATACGCCCTGCCATACGGTCGGGGTAGAAGATGTCCAAAGCGTCCATTTTTTCACCTGTACCTACAAATTTGATAGGCTTTTCTACTACTGCTTTGATAGAAAGTGCTGCACCACCACGTGTATCTCCATCTAATTTGGTAAGTACTACACCCGTAAAATTGAGCCTATCGTTGAAGGCTTTGGCTGTATTGACGGCGTCTTGCCCTGTCATTGCATCTACTACAAAAAGTATTTCCGCAGGATTTAGAGCTTTTTTTACTTTCTCTATCTCTTGCATCATTTCCTCGTCAATTGCCAAACGCCCCGCTGTATCTACAATTACGACTTGTTTGTTATTTTCCTTAGCAAATTTGATAGCATTTTGGGCAATTTCTACGGGATTTTTATTGTCAGGTTCGGCATATACGCTCACGCCGATTTGCTCGCCTAAGGTTTTGAGCTGTTCTATGGCGGCAGGACGATACACGTCGCAAGCTACAAGTAATACGTTTTTGTTCTGCTTCGTTTTGAGGTAATTGGCTAATTTTCCCGAAAAAGTCGTTTTTCCCGAACCCTGCAAACCAGCCATCAGAATAACGGCAGGATTTCCAGAAAGGATAATATCTGCTTTTTGCCCACCCATCAAACGAGCTAACTCATCTTGCACAATCTTTACCATCAACTGCCCGGGCTCAACAGCAATAAGCACTTTTTGTCCTAGGGCTTGTTCTTTGATGCGGTCGGTAATTTCTTTGGCAATTTTGTAATTTACATCTGCATCTACTAAGGCTCTACGAATGTCTTTGATGGCTTCGGCAACATTGATTTCTGTGATTCGATTTTTACCTTTAATAACCTTTAAAGCACTATCTATTCTTTCACTTAAACTTTCAAACATAAATTTTCTGTATTTAGGGGCTAAAAATAGATTGCAAATGTAGTATTTTTTCGCTTGGTTTGCAAATAGAATTTAGAAGTTTTGTATCTGCTAAGCCATTTTTGGCTTGGGCAAAGTTGACAGGTAGTTAGATGTTAGTAGTTAGACAAAATGAATGTAGAGGATTTAGAATTGGAGTTCAGATGGGGGCAGCTGCTCAATAAAATACAGAAAGTCATTGGCTCACGTCCCAAAGACTTAAACGGAGTTCTTTTTCTGATTGGTGTTCAGGAATTGGGGCAAGGACACCGAAATTTTAGCAAAGAAGAAAAACAAGACCTGATACATATTGCTATTTGCAGGGTACTTAGCCAAGTAGGATTTTACGAACTCGAAGGCATAGACCAAGATGGCTGGCCTCACTGGAAACTCCTGAAACCTCTGCCACAATTTGAACTCTTAGAACAAGAAAAACTTTTGAAAACACAAATTTTAGATTATTTTGCCGAAGAAAAAATTTTCAATTAACTTTTTTTTTCGTTTAAAATTCTATATTTTTAAAGCAAAACAAAGACATACCGATTTATGAAAAGAGGTTTTACTATTCGTCAGAAGATTCTTTTGGGTTTCTTTGCCCTTATCTTGATATTCGGGGGCTATGGTGTCTATAATATTTTCATCATCAATAAAAATGGTGTGATTATCAAGAACATACAAGAGGTAATTGACCCCTCTTTTGACGCTATCAAAGACTTTAAATTGATGGTGGAACGCTCTCAAAGGCTTACCATTGGCTGGATTTATTCGCCCCAGACCACAGACGAAAAAGAAAAGCTAAAAGCCATTCAAGATATAGAATACCCCCGCCTCAAAGAAAACTTGCAAGGGCTTATGAAAAAATGGAGCGATACTTCGCAAGTAGCAGAAATTGAAAAAGTTTTTACTGCCTTCGAGGACTTCACACTGTTACAAAGGAAACAAGTAATGGAAGTAATCTTGACTAATGCCGACCAAGAGGAGAAAATTATTGAAATGAACGTTTTGGTAGAAGATAAAATTACCCCACAAGCTAAATCTATCATTGAAAAATTAGATAAAATTGAAGATTACAAACGCCAAGAAAAAGACAAGGCACAAGGCAATCTAATTGCTTCCTTCAATAGCCTTACTGCTCAGATTATTGCTCTGATTATCATTATGGTGATAATTGGTATTCTTATCGCTTTCACGCTCACCAACAATATTGTACAACCTATCAATTATATCAACAAAGTAATTTCTCAACTTGCCAAAGGTGAGCTTCCCGAAGACAAAAAGACCAAGTTCAGGCGTGATGAAATCGGACAAATTGCCAGTTCAGTGGATAACCTTATCAATGGTTTGAGAGCTACCTCACGATTTGCCGCTGCTATCGGTCAGGGTAAATATCAAGAGAGTTTCACGCCACTATCAGAAAATGACGTACTGGGTAACGCCTTGATAGAAATGAGGGACAACTTAGCCAAAGTTGATGCCGAAGATATGAAACGTAACTGGACTACGGAAGGTCTGGCAACCTTTGGCGACCTACTCCGTAACAATGCCGATGATATAGAACGCCTTTCTGATGCTATCATCTCCGAACTTGTCAAAAAATTGGGAGCTAATCAAGGAGGGCTGTTTATCATTACCAAAGATGATGACGAAAGTGAGGAATATTTGCGTATGGAAGCCTGCTATGCTTGGGATAAGAAAAAATATCTCGAACAAAAAGTGTATAAAGGCGACGGACTGACAGGGCAGGCTTGGCAAGAACAAGCTACCATTTATCTAACAGAAGTGCCTGATGATTATGTTACTATTACCTCAGGCTTGGGAAAGGCAAACCCAAGAAGTATCCTTATTGTTCCTCTCAAAGTGAATGATGAAGTTTTTGGAGTAGTTGAAATTGCTTCGCTTGATGAATTAGAACCCTATAAAATAGAATTCGTTGAAAGGGTTGCCGAGTCCATTGCCTCTACCATCTCGGCTGTGAAAAGGTCGGCTCAAACGGCAAAGCTACTTGAAGAATCGCGTATGCTAACCGAACAGCTCAAAGCACAAGAAGAAGAAATGATGCAAAGTATGGAAGAATTGCAAACCACCCAAGAAGAAATGGAGCGTTCGCAGATTATTGCCATTGAAAAAGATACCATTATCAACTCAGGAAATATGGTATTTTATCTCAATAGAAAGTTCGGCATCAATAGTGCCAATGAACTTGCCAGCCAACTACTCTACTATGCCCCCGACGAATTTGAAGGAATGAATATTGGCGATTTGTTCTACTCCGAAGCCAAATTTGAAGAAATGAAGGTAAATATCAGTCGTGGGGAGTTCTGGGGAGGCATCACTACCGTAAAAGCAAAAAGTGGCGATGAATTGCTCGTCAAAATCTCGGCAGGTTCGTTGGGGATTGGTATGGTAGGAAATAACCGCTATTTTATCGTAATGGATAATATCAATGACATCAAACTCTTACAAAACTAAGAAATTAGACATTTAGACACGAAACAAAACATAAGAAAAAATAATCAATACAATAAGCTTTTTGTACGTTTCGGCAGTTCGGCAGGCTCACTGACCTCTACGCTCAACGTACAAAAAGCTAATTTTTAGTCTAACCCCTTCTATTTTCGCTATGACCGATAAAATCAAAGAATTACTCGCAGGATACCACGCTATTATAGAACTCCCCGTACAATGGGGCGACATGGATTTAGCCAACCACGTTAATAATGTAATGTATGCTCGCTATGCCGAGTCTGCTCGGGTAGCCTATCTGGATATGCTCGAAAAAAACGGCTCGGGCAACTTCGGTTTGGGTATAGGACCTATCCTTGCCGAAATCACGATACAATACAAAATGCCTTTGAGCTACCCCGATTTGATGTATTTGGGAACAAAAGTGCTTGAAATGCCTGATGAATACAGCTACCTGATGGAAACACTTATCGTCAGCAAAAAATACGAAAGAGTAGCCACCAGAGCCCTTGCTCGTATCGTTAGCTACGATTACAGCAAAAGGCAAAAAGCTCCCACGCCTGAATGGTTGAGGAAAAAAGTAGAAGAAATTGAAAATAAAGTTTTCTTTTCATAGTCCTACTTGCAAAAGCTCTTTTCTTCTTTCAGAAAAGAGCTTTTTGGCTAATTAATTCGCTTTGGTAAGTCTGACAGGTAGCACTCGTTTCTTATTTAGGTCTGTCCAAGTGCCTGTAAGTACATCATAACCTTTTTGCGGGTCGGCTTTGAGGCTGAAAAAACCCGTAATCACATCTCCATCTCCCACCTCTACGAGTTCAATCATATCGGTTCTTTGATGCCAGAAGCCCCGTAAAGTCAAGTCTTTACGAACGTTATCGTAGTAATACGTACCTGTATAGGTAGTCAGATAATTTCCATACCCCGACTCCAAAGTCATAGTTATTTTTACATTACTAACTGTGCCTTTGTAGTTGAAGATTTGCTGCGAAAATGCCATTACTGAGCTAAACAGCAATACGATAGCCGAAAGAAAAATTTTTTTGTTAAGCATAGATTTATTTTTTTGTTTTTCAAAGATGAAAAGTTCTTTTGTAAAAGCCAAAAATATGGTCTAATATTTTACAGATTTTTTACCAAATCAATTCAAAAGTTTTAGAGCCTCTTCTACCGAAAAAACAGGCAGTTGGCACGTTTTATCAAAACAAACATAAATCGTAGTTTTGTTTTGTAAGGCGGTTCTTTGCTGTAAAAGAGGAATTTCATTTTCGGTTTCCAAAGTTCCAACTACTATTTTATTAGGCAAAAAATGTCTATCCAAGTCCTTGCGTAACTCGTGAGCCTGCGAGCCAACCAGAGCGATTTCGGCTGTTGGCTGAATAGTTTGGCAGAATAGCACAGCCCAATTGCAGGCGAACTCCACTTGTTTGAACAGAATTCGCTTCATTTGAGAAAGCATCGTAAGGCTTTTCGCTTTGTAGTCGTTTCGGTCAAGTAAAATTCCCAAAGTGTAAAGATTTTGAGCCATTATGGAATTGGAGGCGGGAATTACGTTGTCAAAAATTTCTTTTTTTCGTGTAATGAGATTTTCGGCAGTGTCGTCGGTAAAGAAAAACATACCTTCAGTGTGGTCGTAGAAATGGGTTAAGGTGTATTCAGTAAGTTGTTGGGCTATTTGAAGATATTTTTTCTCAAAAGTAGCTTGATACAGAGCCGTCAGAGCCTCAATAAAGCAAGCATAATCTTCCAGAAAACCTTTTTGCTTAGGGGTTTTATCTTTGTAGCTAAACGTATGATACAAAAATCCTTCGTTGGGGGCAAGCATTGTGTTAAGCAAAAAATCAGTATGTTTTTGAGCAAGATGCAGGAATTTTTCTTCATCAAACACTCGGTAAGCATCGGTAAGTCCTTTAATCATCAGGGCGTTCCAACTTGTTAGGATTTTGTCATCTAAGCCGGGGCGAGTTCGTTTGTTTCTTTCGGCAAGCAAAGTTTTTTTCCAAAAACTGACCTTTTGGCGGAGTTCATCAAGCGAAATTTGATATTTTTGGGCAAAACTTTCGTCAGTATGGTTTTTGTAGAGAATGTTATTGCCAAATTCCCAGTTGCCTTGTGTGCTTGCATTGTAGTACTGACAAAAAAGCTCGGTATCTTCGCCTAAGATTTCCTGCAAATGTCGTTTTTTCCAGATATAGAATTTGCCTTCTTCGCCTTCGCTGTCGGCATCAAGAGCCGAGTAAAAACCACCTTCGTTAGCTTGTAATTCACGTTCTACGAAAGATACAATTTCATAAGCTATTTCTTTGTAAAGTTCTTTTTTGCTGAACTGATAGGCTTCGGCATAAAGCGTAAGGAGTTGGGCGTTATCGTAGAGCATTTTTTCAAAATGAGGGCAAAACCATTCGCCATCAACCGAGTAGCGGGCAAAACCACCTCCGATTTGGTCGTAGATACCGCCAAAAGCCATTTTTTGGAGTGTAAGATGCAGTTGCGAAAGAGCTTCTAAATCTTGCGAAAGATGAACATACCGAATAAGAAAACGCCAAATACTTGGCATCGGGAATTTGGGGGCTTTGTCAATACCTCCCAGTCTTTTATCAAAATTGGGAGCGAGTGTGGCATAGATTTGTTCTAAATCTTGTAGAGTATGCGTATTTTGTTGGTTTGCTACCAAGCCATATTTCTTGACTTCACTGCTGGCTAAATGTTCTGAAAACTCTTGTGCCGACTCCATCAGCTCGGAGCGGTTATTTTTAAAGGCTTGGGCAATTTGTAGCAAAAGTTGTTTCCATTGAGCAGGCGGGAAATACGTACCTCCGTAAAAAGGCTTTTGGTCGGGCATCAGAAAGACATTGAGCGGCCAGCCACCACGCAAACCCATGCTGTGCAAAGCCTCCATATAGATAGCATCTACATCGGGGCGTTCTTCTCTATCTACTTTTATACAGATGAAATGCTCATTCATAATGGCGGCAATATCGCTACTTTCAAAACTTTCACGTTCCATCACATGACACCAATGGCAAGCCGAGTAACCAATGCTTACCAAAATAGGTTTGTCTTCGTCTAAGGCTTTTTGCAGGGCTTCCTTTGCCCAAGGATACCAATTGACAGGGTTATGGGCGTGTTGGAGCAAATAAGGGCTGGTTTCTTTGTGGAGGGCGTTCATTGAATTTGATGCAGACTTTTTAAAGATAATTTCACTCTTTTTGAGTTGATAACAATTTTTTATGCAAAAAAATCCATTTACAAAAGTTTTTAGATTAAGTTTGCCAAAATATTCAATCTTTTTCCTTTACCTTCTAAGATTTCCAATCTGATGTTTCAAAATCTTAATCTGACAACTTGTATTTGAAAAATATGCAAAGAACCGAAATCAGCAGTTTAGGCGAATTTGGCTTAATCAAGAAACTTACTGAAAATACGCCGCTATATCACGAGCAAACGCTCAAAGGCGTAGGTGATGATGCAGCGGTGCTGGATTGTGGTGAGTTTTGCTTGCTCAGCTCTACCGATATGCTCGTCGAGGGTGTGCATTTTGATTTAGGCTATACTCCTCTCAAACATCTTGGCTACAAAGCTATTGCCGTGAATATCTCGGATATTGCTGCGATGTATGGCGAGCCTCGTCAGGTGCTTATTTCTATGGCGGTGAGCAACCGATTCTCGGTAGAGGCTTTGCAAGAAATTTACGAAGGCATCAAGATTGCCTGCCAAAACTACAAAGTAGATTTGGTCGGGGGCGATACAACCGCTTCGCGTAGTGGTTTGATGCTTTCGGTTATGGTGCTGGGTGTTGCTCAAAAAAATAAAATCGTTTATAGAAACACCGCACAAAAAGGTGATATTTTATGCGTTACAGGCGACTTGGGAGGTGCATATGTAGGTTTGCAGGTTTTGGAAAGAGAAAAACAAGTATTTATGAGCAATCCCGAAATGCAACCGCAGTTAGAAGGCAAAGATTACGTAGTGCGTAGGCAACTACGCCCCGAAGCTCGTATGGATATTATTCACGAACTCAAAGACTTAGATGTAGTGCCTACGGCAATGATTGATATTTCTGATGGGCTTGCCTCCGAAATTTATCATATCTGCACGCAGTCTAATTTAGGAGCAATGATTTACGAAGACAAACTTCCTATCGCCCAAGAAACCTACGACACGGCTATCAACGACCTCAACATCTCTCCTATTACTTGTGCTTTGAATGGCGGTGAAGACTACGAATTGTTGTTTAGCATCAAACAAACAGATTACGAAAAAATCAAGAACCACCCCGATATTTCTACGATTGGCTATCTGACAGAAGCCGAAAAAAAAATAAATTTAGTATTGAGAGCAGGCAATTTGGTAGCTATTCAGGCACAAGGTTGGCAACATTTTTCTACAAAATAGTGATTTTTTCACCAAAAAACTTACATAGGTTTTGTTTTATTTGGTTTTGTATTTCTTTTAGGCTTGTATTTCGGATTTGAGCGGCTTTTTCGTAAATTTCTTCGATGCAAATTTTACTATCATCTGTTTCTAAAAAAAAGTATTCGGATTGAATTTGAGCGAAAGTTCCTTGCAGTTTTGGGCTTTTGAGTAATGCCTCGCCAAAACTTAGATAAATCCCTTGCTTCTGTAACTGCCAAGAAATCTGCATATTAGCTCTGCAACCGTGTATGAGCCAATTTTGTGAGGGTTGGAGTTGCTTATGGAGGCTCAAAACCTCGTTGTAGGCTTTTACACAATGAATAATGAGAGGCTTCCGTAACTTTTCAGAAATGGCAATATGTCTTCGGAATACCTCTATTTGCCACAAAAAATCTACGCTGATGGCTTTATCTAATCCTGTTTCACCGATAGCCCATACATTTTTATTTTCGGCAATCTGCTCAATTATTTCTATTTGCCTTTGGTAAGATTTTTCTTCCAAAAACCAAGGGTGCAAACCCACAGAAAAGACTTGCTCTGATGCAAAAATAATATCTATACTTTCTTTGGGAAAAGTGATATTCAAGAGTTTCCAAACCTTATCCGAACACTCTTTCTGATGACTATGAATATCGCAAAAAAGATGTTTTAAATTGGGAAGCATTGCAATTAGCTACCAAAAATTATGCTAAAATTTTCAGAATGTTACTTTATTAAAGCAACTTTACACAAAATAAAATTTGCAAAGTATGATTTTGCATAATATATTTGCATTGGAAATAAAGTTTGAGATTTAAGCTCTACTGAAATGCCCGAGAGTTTCTTTCGGGCTTTTTGTTTTTTTGGAGTTTGGCAAGAAATTTGGTAAATAATTTTTACCAAACTATACAACTTTTTTGGCAAATTTTTCGTCTTTGTACAAAAAAAATCATTATATTTGCAAATAGTTCATTTTTAAACTTTTTCTGCTATGAAATTGCTTGTTAATTTTTACTTTTCTTTGCTGCTGGTGTTATGGGCTTCTGTGAGTGCTTGTGCGAGCAGAAACGTAGAAACGTTGCCTCCAAACACAGGCAAATTGTTTGAAAATCATCAAATTAGCATTTCTAATCCTTATCCCTACCCCGCCAACGAAAGCGTTTCTTTCAATTATCAGTTATATCAAAATGTTGATGCTCGTATCGTGATGTATGATGTACTGGGAAATGAAATAGCCAACTACCGCCTACAATCAGAGTACAACAAATTAGTAATTCAGACCTCCTCTTTGCGTACAGGCGTTTATTTGTATAGCTTGGTATTAGATGGCAAAAATGTGGCTACCCGAAAGTTAGTTGTTAATCACTAAAAATCAAGCATTTTATTTTAGGTTTCCAAATTTGGTGAAGTTTATCAAAATTTTGGAAAAATTAATTGCTTTTTCTAATTTTGCGAAAATTTTAAAAATTTTTCTATGAAAAAACTTGTTTTTGTGTTGTTGGCTTGTTTGCTTGTATGTTCTGCTTGTAGTAAATTTAACAAAATTCGCAAAGAAAAAGACCCCCTCAAAAAGTATGAGGCAGCCGTAACCTATTACGAAAAAAAGCATTACGACAAGACACTCATTCTTTTAGAAGAAATAGAACCCCTTTTGCGAGGTAAAAAAGAAGGAGAAAAAGCCCAATTCCTCACTGCACAATGTTATTACAAAACTAAGCAGTACGAAATGGCATCTTATTCTTTCAAAAAATTTTATGAAACCTACCCGCGTAGCCAATGGGCAGAGGAATGTTTGTATATGCACGCCTACTCGCTCTACAACCAGTCGCCTGAAAGTGAATTAGACCAAAAGCCTACTCTTGAGGCAATTCAATCTATACAAGTTTATCTGAATGCCTACCCACAAAGCAAACGCATAGAAGAAGCCAATAATATCATCAAAGAGTTGAGAGGTAAATTAGAACTGAAAGCCTATCAAAATGCTTTGGTTTTCTACAAAAATAGCAATTACAAAGCCGCTATCCAAACCATAAGCAACTTTGAAAAAGACTACCCCGACTCCGACTTTATGGAAGAGGTAATGTACAAGAAATTAGAAACCTATTACAATTTGGCTCGCCAGAGTATCGCTTCCAAACAAATCCTACGCCTTACAGAAACCTTAGCTGTCTATGAGGAATATAAGTACAAATTTCCTGAAAGCAAATATCTCAAAGATGCCAATAATATCGCCGAAGCCGCCAGCAAACAGCTCGCAGAACTCAAAAAAATAGATGTTAAAAATACAACAGAAAATCAAATTCGTACCGAAACCATTACCGATAAACAAAATGAAAAATAACAATAACCTAATCCCCAACACAGGCAAACTTACTACCACCTCTGCCTCTTTGGTTACGAGAGATATGGCTGAAATAGCTAAAAAAACTGGCAATGTGTATGAGGCTGTTTTCATAATTGCTCAAAGAGCAAAACAAATTGCCATCAAAACAAAAGAAGAACTAACTGCCAAACTCAATGATTTCTCCTCGCCTATTGATAATTTGGAAGAAATCTTTGAAAACAGAGAACAGATTGAAATTTCAAAGTTCTACGAAAGAATGCCCAAATCTACTACCGTGGCTACCGAAGAATTTTTAGAAGACAAACTCACCTGGAAATATGCCGATGAGGAAAACTATCAAGGCTAAAAGTTTTGAGCAAAACCTATCTATCCTACATATCTGTTGTATGTAGGATTTTTTATATTTTGTTTTTAGCAAATTTTTCTATATTTTGCCCAAAAATAAAAAATTGGAAACCCTACAAGAAATCGCGTTATTTTTAGATGCTCCTCTTTACATTATTCAAGAGGCAAAGCAAAATCTTTCAGAATTGGTAGATAGCCAAGCTACTCTCGTGTTTTTTTTTGGTAAATCGGGGCAACATACACTAAACAAACAAGGTGAAAAAGTTTTAAACAAAATGGTGGCCGCCTTGGCTGCCAAACAAACTCAAAGCCCAAAAATTACGGATACTCCCATCACCTTAATAGAAATATCCGAAGCCATAAAGTTAGAGTGGGATTTTGAAAAATTATCCGTAGAAAAGATTGTTTTTTTTGGCGAAGATACTGCCTCCAAAGTAGGCATCAAGCATACTTTATACGAAATTTTTACCATTCAGAATGTTGTTTGCCTTATTTCCGAAACCTTAGAGGAAATTGAAGCAGACCAAAACCGAAAAATGAGGCTCTGGAACAGCTTGCTCAAAATGTTTGTAAAATAGCTTACACAAAACTATACCTGCGAAGGCAATATTTTTCTTCTATTTTTTGTTTCTCTTGTTTTCTTGCCTTAGATTTGGGAGCAACAAATTTAGGCAATAATGGAGTATTTGAGAGCAATTTTTGGCTTAGCTATCTTTGTAGCGATTGCTTGGCTGGCTTCTGCTAATCGTAAATCTATCAATATCAGGTTGGTACTTTCGGGGCTAATCCTACAAATCTTTATAGGTGTTTTGGTGTTAAAGGTGAGTTTTGTAGCCGATGCTTTTAAAAGTGTGGGGAAAGGATTTACTACTTTCATCAGTTATACCCGCAATGGCACTGAGTTTTTATTTGGCAAATTAGGTTTGCTTACCGAGCCTATTGGTTTCGTATTCGCTTTTCAGGTGCTACCTATTATCGTTTTCTTTTCGGCAGTAACGGCAGGTTTGTACTACTTGGGTGTTTTACAAAAAATAGTGTATGGCATAGCTTGGGTAATGTCAAAAACGATGCGTTTGTCGGGTGCAGAGAGCCTTTCGGCGGCGGGCAATATCTTTCTGGGGCAGACAGAAGCCCCTTTGCTCGTGAAGCCTTTTGTAGCTAAAATGACTAAATCGGAACTCAACTGCCTAATGACAGGCGGAATGGCTACGCTGGCAGGTAGCGTAATGGCTTCGTATATCAGTATGTTGGGCGGTGGAAACCCCGCTTTGGAAGCTCAATTTGCCTCTTATTTTCTTACAGCCTCTATTATGAATGCTCCCGCTGCTTTGGTTATATCCAAAATATTGCTCCCCGAAACCGAAGAAGTAGATACACGCTTACAAGTATCCAAAGAAACACTTGGAGCAAATATTATTGATGCAGTTGCTACAGGTGCCGCCGACGGACTGAAACTTGCTCTTAACGTAGGTGGTATGCTCATTGCATTTATTGCTATTGTAGCTTTACTCAATGGCATTTTAGGCTGGATAGGCGACATTAGTAATCTAAATAGCATAATTGCCGCCTCTACGAATGGCATTTTTCCTAAGCTTTCTTTGCAATACCTTTTCGGATTAGCTGGACAGCCCATAGCTTGGATAATGGGCGTAGATTGGGATAAATCTTTGGTAGTTGGTAGCCTTTTAGGTCAAAAAACTGCTATCAACGAGTATATTGCCTACGACCAACTCGTGAAATTCAAAGCCATAGAAGGAGTATTAGATGCCAAGTCTATCGTTATAGCTACTTTTGCTCTTTGTGGTTTTGCTAATTTTTCTTCTATTGCCATACAAATCGGTGGCATTGGTGGAATGGCTCCCGAAAGGCAATCAGATATTTCAAGATTAGGGCTACGAGCCTTACTCGGAGGTAGTTTGGCTACGTTTATGAGTGCTACCATTGCTGGGGCTTTGATGTAAAACAATGAACAATGGACAATGGACAATGAACAATGAACAATGAACAATGATAATTGATAATTGATAATTGAAATGAAAGGAATTATTTTAGCAGGAGGTTCAGGCACACGCCTACACCCACTTACTCTGGCTATCAGCAAGCAAATTATGCCTGTGTATGATAAGCCGATGATTTATTACCCGCTATCTACCCTAATGATGGCTCACATCAGAGATATTCTTATTATTTCTACCCCTCACGATTTGCCTTTGTTCCAAAAACTTTTGGGCGATGGTTCGCAATTAGGCTGTAACTTTCAGTATGCCGTACAAGAAGTTCCTAATGGTTTGGCTCAGGCTTTTGTGATTGGAGAGCAATTTGTTGGCGATAGCAAAGTCGCACTGATTTTAGGCGACAATATTTTTTACGGAACAGGGCTTTCCAAAACACTACAAGCCTGCAATAATCCTGATGGAGGTATTGTGTTTGCCTACCACGTTCAAGACCCCGAACGCTATGGCGTAGTAGAATTTGATGAAAATATGCAAGCTGTGTCAATCGAAGAAAAACCTAAGCAACCCAAATCAAATTATGCGGTTCCAGGATTATATTTTTATGATAATGAGGTTGTAGAAATTGCTAAAAATCTGCAACCTTCGGCTCGCGGCGAATACGAAATTACAGATGTAAATAAATTCTATCTTTCCAAAGGCAAACTAAAAGTACAAATCCTCAACAGAGGCACGGCTTGGCTCGATACAGGGACTTTCACCTCACTGATGCAAGCCAGCCAATTTGTGCAAGTAATAGAAGAAAGACAAGGCTTGAAAATAGGTTGCATAGAAGAAATTGCTTACAGAAGTGGTTTTATCACTGCCGAGCAATTAGAAAAAATCGCTGCACCACTTACTAAAAGCGGCTACGGACAATATCTTTTGCGTATCTTAAAGCAATAATTTTACTGGTTTTGGAAAACTTTACAGGGGGAAAATTGTTTGTTTAATAAGATATTTAGAACCTTGTTACAACTTTGCATAAAAAATTTAGGAGAAAAAATTATCTTTGTTTCCGAAAAAAAAACTATTTTGCAATCGCTTGCAGAAAACTACATAGATTGGATGCAAGCCTGCGGAGCAAAAGGACGTTGTACGACTTGTAAAATGCTTGTACTACAAGGGCAAGAATGGCTAAGCCCTTTGAGCGAAGCCGAGAAAAAGTTTGCACAACAAGGCAGATTACTCCCTGATGAAAGGCTTGCTTGTCAAACCAAACCCATAAAATTATTAGAAAATGAAACACTTGTAGTGAGTGTTCCTACGCCATACAAATTACCTCATATTGAGTATAAGGACTAAAAACAAGATTTATTTATGGAAAGTTTAGTAATTGAAAAAACTCCCCGTACCCCCAAAGTAAATTTCGATACACTTACTGGTATTTTTGAAATGGCGGGCAGGTCTATTCCCGAAAATGCTCCTGCCTTCTACAATCCAATTTTAGATTGGCTCGAACAATGTAAGCAGAAAAGTAACATCAGTTCTATTCAGGCTATTTTCAAATTAGAATACTTCAATACAGCCTCCTCAAAACTTATTTTAGACATCTTCAAGAAGTTAGAAACCTTTAAAGAAAAAGGCAAATTAGTTTCGGTACAATGGTACTACGACCCCAAAGATGAAGATATGCAAGATGCAGGTAAAGATTTTAAAGATATTATTGCTCTGCCCTTCGAGTTGTTTCAAATGTAAAAACACTTCCAATCAATCAGAAAGCCCACTTTTCGGTGAGCTTTCTGATGGTTATCTCTCGGTTCTTCGTGGCTTGATGTTGCGAAGTACGTCTAACACTACGTTTTGTTGTGAGATAAGTTCTCTAAAATCTTCATCTTGTAACATATCTCCGTAGCTGGCAATTTTAGCAATAGTTCTATTTTTCATCAAGACAATTCGCGGGCAACGAGAAAGGAAAGTAATATCGTTTGAGATGAGAATAAGCGTCCAAGGATTATCCTCGTTCATAAGGAAATCAATGATTTTTCCTCTTTCTACTACCGAAAAGTCCTTCAAAAAATCATTGATGATGAGTAATTTGGGCTTAGAGGCAACGCAACGAGCAAGCACTAATTTTCGGCGTTCGACCGAAGAAAACTCTTTCCCGCCTGCGGTGAGTTCGGTCAGTAAGCCATCAGGCAGCTGATTGACTTTATCGTACAAACCTACATTTTCCAAAGCCCAGATCACATCTTGATATTTTACTTTGCTTTTTCCCATTGCAATATTATCTAAGATAGTACCTGCGAAAATTTCATCTTCTGAAAAATTATCTTCGGTAAGCGAACGGAAACTATACACGTTGATGTCTCGCATTGAGCAATTATTGATAGTGGCGATACCGTCGTAGTTATCAAAACTACCCAAAATCATTTTTATCAAGGAACTTTTGCCAGCCCCATCTCCACCTGTAATACAGATGCGGTCGTTGGGAGCTATGTGCAGATTGATGTTTTTCAATAAGTATTTGTCCCCATAATGCACCGAAAGGTTTTCCATACGCAACTCCAAGCCCCCTTCTTGCTTGCTCAAATCAATTTTAATTCCGTATTCTTTATTAAGTGGTACATCAGTTACATTTCCTATTTTCTCGGCAGAGGTAAGCAAATCATAGATAATATCCATACTAACCACTAATTTTTCTACCGAACCCACCACCAAAATAATTACTACTTCGGAAGCAACAAACTGCCCCAAAGTAATATCGCCATCTACTACCAAAATAGTACCTACAATCAACAAACCCGCCGTAACTGCAATTTTAAAGAAAGTGATACTAAGGTAATGCCCGATAAGCACTTTGAAATGTTTTTTGCGGTAATACAGATAATTATTCACGTAATTATCCATTTTCTCTATGGGTAGGTTTGAGTTACTTGCCAATCTGAAAGACTCTACCGTACGTGCCACTTCTTCAAGCCAATGAGCAATTTTGTATTTGTATTTTGATTCCATTAAACTTGCCTCCAAACCCTTAGGACCTGCAAAGTAGAAGGTAGCTACCAAAACCCCTATCGTTACGATAGAAAAAGCCAAAAAAGAAGGGTGATAGAAAGCCAAAAGCAGTAAGCCTGCGATAATTTGTATTACTGCTCCCAGAATATCAATCAAGAGTTTGGGCAAACCTTTCTGAATGGTGAGAATATCAAAAAATCGGTTCATTAGTTCAGGGGGGTAATATTTGGCGAGCTTTTCGGGCTTCATACGTGGCAGACGATAGATAAATTCAAAAGCCGCCTTCGCAAATACTCTTTGTTGTAAAATCTCTACTACGGTCATTTGCATAATCTGTAAGCCTCCTGTGATGATTACTCCTATAATGATTAACACCATCAATACGACCGTAGAACTTACCACCGCCCCAGCCGAGATGAGCGTAATAATCGCCTGAATACCCAAAGGCAAAGACAAAGAAAGCAAACCAATTACAATGGAATAAATATAGATATAGGCAATATCTTTCCGTTCCGAACGCAAAATACGAAGCATTCTCTGTGTAGGGGTGGGCGTTTTGTCTTTATTGTAGTAATCGTCTTCCAAATACTCCATCGGAAAGCAGGTAACAAGTATTATCTGCCCATTTAACTCTTGGTAAGGGTGGTTTTCGTAGGTTACAAAATTTTTCTTTTCTGAATCTGCCTCTTCCCAAAATACTTCTTTTTGGGTACCAAAATCGTACAATATGCTTCGCCCTTTTTTATTTTTCTTTACAAGTACAGGTTCAATTTGTCCGTTATCTTTTCTATTGAAAAGCAACATAGGAAACTCCGCCTGCTCCACAAATAACTCTAAATCTTGCACGGGAACGTTATTTTTGAGAACATTGAGGTTGATTTTGCGAGCCTTGTCGCCCAAATCTTCAATAAACTGAAAAACCTCATCATTACCGTAAGTCTTTTTTTCAGAATAAGACTCTTTCAGGTCAAATTCGTTGAAGTTGTGGTCTATATTTACGGCAAACTTTCGTACAATTTGCTCTATCTGATAGGTATTCATTATTTTGATAGTTTTACTCCTAAACTGCCAAAATAGTAAAAAGTTTCTTTTTTTGGTGCAATTTTCTGTTAAATTTGCAGTCTTGTGTGGCTAAACCTTGTATCAAACAAGTTTTGGATAGCTTAGCCAAATAACTGATAGTTTTTCACTTCTGAAAAATTTTACCGCAATGACTTACAGTCCGCATAAAAGACTTACACTCACTTACGCTATCGCTCTGAGCGTGATTGCTGTAATGACTATTTTAAGCTATTTTTTTGTAAGTGAGTACTTGGTTACAGACCCCGAAAATCCATCGGATAGGCGTTCGCACATAGGCAGAATGATTAACTTCAACGGGGCTTGTGCCACTTACAGCCAAGAAATTGCCCTTTATGCTATGCTTATTTCCAACGCCCCCAATCGCGACTCGGCGGCGACCATCATTGAACAAATGGAATTTAAGTTTGGTCTTTTAGAAAAAGCCTATATCGGTTTGCAAAAAGGCGATGAAGATTATGGACTAAACAAACGCTTCAACACTCCCGAAATTTTAGCTGATTTCAAAAATACAGATTTGTATTATCAGCCTCTTGCCGAGCAAGTCAGGGAAGTTTTTGCTCTCAAAGGCAATGTTTTACCCAAGGATAGCTTACTTTTTTTTATGAAAATTAAAGCCTTGCAACCTAAAATTACCGAAGCCGCCAGCGATTTCTCTAACAAAATGCTTGATTTAAGTTTTTCTTACGACCAAAAAGCCGCCGACGAAATCGCCTATTGGGGAAAAGTAGAGTTTTGGCTTACAATTGTTACCCTCATCATTTTGCTTTTAGAGGCACTTTTAGTGTTCAGACCTGCCGCTAATACTATCCGTAGTTATTTTGAAGAACTCAATCTAAAAAACAAAGACCTGCAAGAAGCCTACGACCGCATCAAAGCCAATGAAACACAACTTCGCCTCAATGCCGAAAACTTAGCCAAAACTAATGCCGAACTCCTCAAATCGCAACAAGAACTCAGAGAAAGCAATTTGATGAAAGATAAATTTTTTTCCATTATCGTTCACGACCTCAAAAGCCCCCTCAACTCCTTAAAAGCCATTACTAACCTTTTGTATCGTTTCACCGACAAACTCACTATCGAGGAAATTCAGCGTACAGCCGAAGACCTCAACAAATCTATTGATGCCCTTTTTGACTTTATCAACAACTTACTCACTTGGGCAAAAGTGCAAATGCACGAAGTAGGCTTTCAATCCCAAAACTTTGATTTGAAAGAATTGGTAGATAAACAATTACAACTTTTCAAAGTATATGCCCAATCCAAAAATATCACGCTCAAATACGCTGTACCCAAGCAAATAAATGTCTATGCAGACCCTAACTATACCGATATGGTGATTAGAAACTTAATATCTAATGCGATGAAATTTACCCCCGAAGGAGGAGAAGTAAAAGTTTCGGCAAAAAATAAAAATGGCTACGTAGAAATTTCCGTTTCGGATACAGGCGTAGGTATAGAACCTGAGGTACTTAAAAATATTTTCCGTTGGGATAACAAACATATTACCTCAGGAACATTGGGCGAAAAAGGTACAGGTTTAGGTCTGATGCTATCCAAAGAGTTTGTAGAAAAAAGTGGTGGAACTATCTCGGTTATTAGCGAATTAGGCAAAGGTTCTATTTTTACCTTTACGCTACCACGAAAAGAATCCTAAAAAATCAATAAAAGAACTCAATGATTGGTTGAAGAAAATTACAATGCCTGAAAAATTCAGAAATAAGTATCGAATTGCATCACACCGAAAACCCAATTGGGATTACTCGGCAGATGCTCTCTACTTTCTGACAATCGTAACCCAACACAGAAAATGTAATTTAGGACAAGTGATACATTCAAAAGATATTTCATTTGTAGAATTATCCGATTTCGGTAGAATTGTTGAAACCGAATGGTTCAAATCGTTTGAAATTCGGAAGGAATTATTTTTACACGAATTTGTAATAATGCCCAATCATTTACACGCCATCGTTGAAATTTGTAATGAAAATCCATTAAACAAAAACGTGGATATAAAAAACGTAGAGATGCACGGCCGTGTGTCTCTACGTAACGTTGGGCGATACGTATAGACAAATACTCAAAAAATAATAACTTTGTGAAAAAATAAACTAATAAAAATATGGCATACCAAATTTTATGCGGAGATAGTGTAGAATTGCTTAAAAACATTGATAAAAAAGTAGATTTTACTTTTCTCGACCCGCCTTTTAATCAACAAAAAGATTATGCCTTTCATAATGACGATATGCCACACGAGCAGTATTGGGCAATGATGAAAAGCGTTTGTCAATCTATATTTGACATTACTAACGAAGGTGGTTGTATGTATTTTATGCAACGTGAAAAAAATACAGAATTTGTATTAAAAATTTTGAGAGAAACAGGTTGGGAATTTCAAAACTTGATTATTTGGAAAAAACGAACTTCCGCAGTGCCTGTAAAAGGCAAATATGGCAAACAATACCAAATTATTGTGTATGCCACAAAAGGCGAAAGAGCCAAAACCTTTAACCGCCTACGCATCAACCCTGAACTTCCTGCTAACTATAAATTTCAGCGTGAAAACGGAATTTTTGTAACTGATGTTTGGGAAGATATACGAGAACTTACTGCGGGCTACTTTGCAGGTAATGAGGCTATTAGAACAGATAATGGTGAGAGGTTTCATAAACAACAAGCACCATTAGCCCTGCTATTGCGAATGATTTTGACTTCTACAAAAGTTGGCGACACTGTTTTAGACCCTTTTGCAGGCACAGGTACAACTTCGGTAGTTGCTTTGCAAACACAAAGAAATTCTATTGCCTTGGAGATAGACCCAAACAATGTGGAATGTATCCAAAATCGGCTAAAAAATATCCGTGAGGCAGATTTAATACACAAATATTACAAAGAGTATATTTTTACTGAAAATCTGCCTGAAATTTGGGGAGACGAATTTCAAGTAGAAACAAAAAATAATAAAAAATTAGTTATAGACCTTTTCAATCCTAATAACTAAATGTACTCTATTTATCACTTTTTCAAACATTTGGTTACAAACAAACGTTTTTTTGAAACTATCAACAACATTGAGGAATTTCCATTTGATACAAATATGCTTTCCTGCAAAAATACAGGGCAATTTCCTGATTTGGCAATTAAAATCAACACAGCAGACAAACTTTTTACAGGTGGAGAGTTGATAGAACTTAAAGATAGCAAAAGTTACACTGTTTCGTCTTTCAATTCTACTATTCCGTCAGGACAGAAAGAGATTGACAAAGTTATCAAAAGTGCCAACAGTATTATCAAAAAGCAAATGGAGGAAGCAGGAGATGATATTTATTCCTTGCCTAATCGTGAAGTTTTTTATTTGATACGTGGGCAAAATAAGAAAAATACTAAAATTGTGTTAGTTCACGGAAGTTTCTTTGAAACAGTAAAAACAAACCATCTTATTAGTCAGTCATTTGAGCAGGTTTTGGAAGAAAGACTAAAAGAGAAAGGTTTAGACATTGGTGACAATATCAAAGACTTGTTAGTCGATATTTTTTCAGAACAAGAAAGTTTTAGCAAAGTCCGAAATATAGATAAAGCCTCTGTAAAATTGCGTTTTCGCATTATGACCGAAGTAAAAGCAGAAGGCAATATTTTGAATACGAAAAAATACCCTGAAATCAAGGAAAATACAATTAGTTTGATAGTGCCAAGACATAACAAGAAAGACGAGGAATTAGCCTTGAAACGTTTTGCGAGTATTTACAGTGAAAGCACTATCAAACAGTTTGAAGTTTTCAACATTAAACATCTTTTGAATGGATATTTTACCGCTTTTCAAAGAGAGTTGTAACATAAAATACGCATCGCCCAACATTGTATTTATGAAAAAGGGGGCAAAAGTGCTAAATTTGGGCTAAGGTGCTTTTAAATGGCTTTTGTGGTAAATTGAACTTTTGTGCTTTTAATTCCCCTTCTTCATAAATAATTTTCCGATATACGCAATGATAACAACGATGAAAACAATAACAACAATACATTTGGCAATAACACCCCAAATGAAACGAAATTATTACTCATCAAACGCAATACACCCAAACGAATGCCCCAATCCATTTCATCATTTATGGCGAGTTTCAAATAAACTGGAACAATATGTGAAAAAATGCACTCAATCAAAGATTTATGAACAAAATATCTATGCTCTGCTTAAAATTTTCTTTAAAAAGTATTTTTCGCTACACTAATTTTTTACTGCTTGTTTTCTCTGTTTCGTGCCAAGAACTTTCAAAACCCAAACAAAAAATGATAAAAAGTCAGGACATTCATTCCTTCGCCAATGCCGAAGAAGTGCTAATGAAGCACTTAGAACTTGATTTGGAAGTAAATTTTGAAAAAAAAATACTTTCAGGACAAGCCTCCATACATTTCGAAAACTTAAAAAATGCCAAAGAACTCATCTTAGATACCGACCAACTCACTATCAAACAAATCTGGCTCGATGGCACAGAAGAAACTAACTTCAAACTAAAAAAGGCTGTTCCGTATTTGGGACAGGCTTTGCACATTCCCATAAAACCTGAAACTAAATTTGTAGTTATTCTTTACGAAACCTCGCCCGAAGCGGCGGCTTTGCAGTGGCTCGCTCCCGAACAAACCGCAGGCAAAAAATACCCTTTTCTTTTCAGTCAGTCTCAATGTATTTTGGCTCGCAGTTGGTTTCCTTGTCAGGATAGCCCCGGTATTCGTTTTTCGTACAAGGCTCGTTTGCGTGTTCCCAAAGAACTTCTGGCTCTGATGTCAGCCAAAAATCCTCAAAAAAAATCCGAAGACGGTATCTACGAATTTGAAATGCCACAGAAAATACCTGCTTATTTGGTAGCTTTGGCTGTTGGCGACTTAGAATTTACCCCCATAGACTACCGAACAGGCATCTATGCCGAGCCTATTATGCTCGATACCTCACGCAAAGAGTTTGAAGACTTAGGCAAAATGGTAGATATTGCTGAAAAAATTTATGGAAAATATGAGTGGGAACGCTACGATTTGCTCGTTTTGCCACCGAGTTTCCCTTTTGGAGGTATGGAAAACCCTCGCCTTACTTTCGCTACGCCTACTATTATTGCAGGTGATAAATCTCTTACCAGTTTAGTTGCTCACGAATTGGCTCACTCTTGGTCTGGGAATTTGGTAACAAATGCCACTTGGAACGATTTTTGGCTCAACGAAGGTTTTACGGTCTATTTTGAGCGTCGTATTATGGAAGAACTCTACAATCGCGATTATGCCGAAATGCTTGCCCTCTTAGGCTATCAAGACTTGCTGGCAGATGTAGAAGAACTCGGTGCCAACAGCAAAGATACCAAACTTCAATTAGATTTGCGTCAGAGAAATCCCGACGAGGGGGTTACGGAAATTGCCTACGAAAAAGGCTATTTCTTTCTTAGACTTATTGAGGAAACTATCGGTAGAGAGGCTTTTGATAATTTTGTGAAAAATTATTTCAAAACTTTTGCTTTTGAAGCAATGGACACCGAAAGTTTTGTAGAATACTTGGAAAAAGAAGTAATCAAAGGCAATAATGAACTGCGTAACAAAATTCGCTATCAAGATTGGATATTTGGCGTGGGTATTCCTGATAACTGCCCGAAGGTGAAATCTATATTGTTTGAAAAAGTTGATGCAAACTTACAGATTTGGCAAAAATATAAAGCCCCTGACTCACTCAACACAGCCGAGTGGAGTAGCCACGAATGGTTACATTTTCTCAGGCACTTGCCTGCTGATATGTCTTTGGAAGATATGAAAATTTTGGATAAAGCCTTCAATTTTACCAACTCGGGCAATTCGGAATTGCAGGCGGCTTGGTATGTGCATTGCATTCATAAAAAATATGAGCCTGCCTACAAAGCCTTAGAAAATTTTTTGATGAACGTAGGCAGAAGAAAGTTTCTTGTGCCGCTTTATACGGCAATGTCCAAGTATGCAGATATGAAAAAAAGAGCAATTTCAATTTTTGAGCAAGCTAAATCTTCTTATCATAGTTTGGCGGCTTCAAAGGTTGCTGAAATCCTTGAAATCGCACCAAAAAAATGATGCCCTTCAAAAATTGTTTTTTAGCCTAAAATCAAACCCTAAATCTGCGTACATAAACAAAATCTGTGAGTGCAATTGAACAAACTGCTAAGTAGTCGTCCCTGAAAAAATGTTTGGGTAATGTTGCTTTTTGTCATTCCGAACGTGAGTGAGGAATCTAAAGCTAAGGTATAGATTTTTCGCTTCGCTCAAAATGGCAAAAGGTAGGCTTTTTTGTAAAAAAACAAAATTGCAAGTTTTATGGCAGCTAGATGCAATTTCTTGCAGTATTTTCATAGCGTTTTTTGAAACATATTATTGATAATCAAGTTATTATGCACTTGATAAGGGACAACCTTACTCCTTATTCCTTACTCCTTATTCCTTATTCCTTATTCCTTACTCCTTTGTCCAATCACTTATTTCTTCAACAAAATTTCAAATTCTACACGTCTATTAAGTTTTTTATCTTCGGGGGTACTCTCGGGTACAATGGGGCGGGTACTGCCGTAGCCAACGGCATCTATTCTGCTGGGGGACACTTTTCCCTTTTTAACGATATAATCTTTAATAGCATCAGCACGAGCTTGTGAGAGTTTCAGATTGGCTTCTTCGTTGCCATCGGAGTCGGTATGCCCACTGATTTTGATACGCATATTGGGGTGGTCTGCCATAAAATATACTACTTTATCTAAATCAGAGTACATTTCAGGTTTTATTTCGGCACTGCCGCCATCAAATTCCAAAGAAGCAAATTTCCACTTATTGAATTTAATAGACTCGGCTTGTATCTGCATATCTGTATCTTCTTTCAAGAAAAACTTTTTTTCAATCCTAAAGAAATCATCACCTGTGATGATAACAAGGTAATTATTGTTTTTTATCAAATCAAATTCATAAGAACCATCAGGACGCAGATATTTGGGAGCAACCTCAATGCCATTATCCAAATCTATGATAGATACAATTCCCTGAAAAGGATTACCTGTTTCCGCATCTACTACTCGCCCCTTAAACACCACCGTTGCAGTAGGCTGAGCCTCCATAGGTACAGGAAAAGAGTATAAGTTCAGGTTTTCGGGCTCATCTTCAGAGGCTTTGGCATAATACAAGTTTTTGGATTTGTTATCAATAGCAAAATAATACTCATCTGCACTGCTATTGACGAGCGGTCCTACATTGAGCGGTTCTTGCCAACGCCCATAATATTTGTACGATTTGTAGATGTCAAATCCCCCGAAATTAACTAAATGTCCATTTGAGCTAAAATACAAAACATCATAAACGGGGTGAATATACGGACTTACTTCGCTATTTCGGGTGTTGATAGTAGGTCCAAGGTTTTGAGCTTTTGCCCACGAGCCGTCAGGGAGTTTGTAGGTAAAATAAATATCCGAAAGTCCGAAGCCTCCAAGCCTATCGGAGGCGAAATACAGGGTATCTTCATTTTTGGAAAGAGCGGGGTGAGAGTCCCAAGCCACGCTATTTACATTTATGCCCAAATTTTTAACAAGCCAAGAGCTATCTGGTTGTAAATGAGCCACATAAATATCACAATTTCCATAACCATCGGGGGCATCACAACGCGAAAAGTAAATCGTTTTGCCATTACGAGTAATATGTGCCGAACCTTCGTTGTAAGAGGTATTTAGTCCTTTAAATTCTTTTGCATCGCCCCAATAGTCAGCATCTATTTTTCGGGAATAAAATATGTCTTCATTTGCTTTTGTTTCTTTTTTAATTGCCATTACGTTTTTTTCTTTTCTTCGGGAAGAAAAAATAAGTATGCTATCACTGACATTGATGGTAGGGGCGTAGTCGGCTTTGGGCGAATTGATAGCATAATCCATTTCCAAAAGTACCTCTTTGGGAGGGATAAGCGTATCTATCAATTTACGATATTCTACCAATTCGTAGTAGTATTCAATAGGAACAAAATAATCTCTCTGATTGACCGTCAGGGAGTCGTAATGCAGTTCTATGGCTTTTACTTCGCTACCTCTATGATGTTTCAGGATAGTTCTGTACAAACTTTTAGAAGCCTCAAAATCGTCCAAAAGTTCTATCATCTTGGCAAGTTGCCACATTTTTTCGGCATCACGATAAAAATTTTCTACGCCAAAATTCATTACATAATCGTAAAGTAAGGGATAAGCCTTTTTGAAGTCGCGATTTTTCATCAATTTTTCTATGACTTTCAATTTTTTTTCATCTTTATAGTATTTGGTAGTATTGATTTTCTTGAACTCAAAAACGCTTTCGGCATTTTTTCCTACTACGGGGTCTTTCGTTCTAACTACTCCCTGCGACTTTACCTTATCGATTTGAGCAAAAGCCGTAGTTAGGCAAAAAAATAAGCATATTATTCCTGAAAAAAAATTGAACCAACGAAAATTTTTAAAATTATTTTTCATCTTGTAGTTTTTCATTTGGTTTGTAAATTTACAAAAAAATTAAATTTTCTGATAAATCTTACAAAAAAACTTTTTGCTGACTTTTTTACAGGTAGAACACTTTGGCACAAGACTTGAAATACTTATACGCCCAATGAACAATTATCAATGAACAATTATCAATGAGCAATGAACATTGATAACTGATAACTGATAACTGATAATTGATAACTGATAATTGATAATTGATAATTGATAATTGATAATTGATAACTGATAATTGATAACTGATAATTGATAACTGATAATTGATAACTGATAATTGATAACTGATAATTGATAACTGATAATTGATAACTGATAATTGATAACTGATAATTGATAATTGATAACTGACAAAAAGACAGACAGCTATTTTCTTATACGTAAATTTACAGAAAACGATATATGAGTTCAAACAAAATGTATGCCCCAATTTTTATTAGTGACGTTGAAAATGAAGCAAATCTAGAGATTTTTTCCGTTTTTGATGAAAATAGTAATGGGAAAGAGCCGAAGACACCTGAGCAAATTGGCATTCTTCCTGTCCGCAATACGGTACTTTTCCCTGGCGTAGTTGTCCCCGTAACGGTAAGCCGAAAAAAAGCTATTCGTTTGGTTAAAAAGGTACAAAAAGGCGACAGAATGATAGGTGTGGTAGCCCAAAAAAATTTCCAAGAAGACGAACCAAACACCAGTTCTCTATATGAAATAGGCACAGTAGCTCAAATTCTCAAAACTATTACTATGCCCGATGGCAATCTTACCATCATCATTCAGGGGCGTTCACGCTTCAAAATAAAGGAGTTTTTGAAAGAAGAACCTTATATTATAGCCAAAATAGAACTTTTGGCAGAAAACTATCCCGAAAAAAATACCAAAGAAGTAAAAGCCTTACGTTCTTCGCTCAAAGAAGCCGCCCTAAAAATTCTTAGACTTAATCCCGAAATTCCGCAAGAGGCACAAATTGCTTTGGATAATATCGAGGCGATTAGCTTTCTTACGCATTTTCTTGCTTCCAACCTCAATGCAGAAGTTGCCGAAAAGCAAGACCTTTTGCAAATTGATGATGGCATAGAGCGAGCTACCAAACTGCTCGAGCTAATGCTACGTGAGGTGCAAATGCTCGAACTCAAATATGAAATACAGAGCAGGGCACACTTTGATATGGAGCAACAACAACGCGATTACTTCCTTCGCCAACAACTTAAAGTATTACAAGATGAACTCGGCGACGAGGCAGGCGGCGTAAAAATAGATGAACTCAAAGCCAGAGCCAAAACTAAAAAATGGAGCGAAGCGGTAGCCAAACACTTCGACAGAGAAATCATACGCCTTCAAAGAGCCAATCCTGCCTCTCCCGATTACGGTATTGCACTAAATTATATCGAGCTAATGCTCGATTTGCCCTGGGGCGAATATTCCCAAGACAATTTAGACCTACTCAATGCCAAAAAGATACTCGACGAAGACCACTACGGCTTGGAGAAAGTCAAAGAACGCATCTTAGAATATCTGGCAGTTCTCAAACTTCGCCAAGACCTACGAGGTCCTATCCTTTGCCTCTACGGACCGCCCGGTGTAGGAAAAACCTCGCTGGGGCGTTCTATTGCCAAAGCCTTGGGCAGAAAATATATCCGTATGTCGTTGGGGGGCTTGCACGACGAAGCCGAAATACGCGGACACCGAAAAACCTATATCGGTGCAATGCCCGGTAAATTTATCAGCAACATCAAAAAAGCAGGTACTTCTAATCCTGTAATGATTTTAGACGAAATCGATAAAATCGGTGCAGACTACAAAGGCGACCCCGCCTCCGCCCTGCTCGAAGTGCTTGACCCCGAACAAAATAGCACCTTCGTTGATAATTACTTAGAAGTAGAGTACGACCTCTCAAAGGTGCTTTTCATTGCTACCGCCAACACCCTCGACACCATTCACCCTGCCCTACGCGACAGAATGGAAATTATCGAAATCAGTGGATATACCACCGAAGAAAAATTGCAAATCGCCAAAGAACATTTGGTAAAAAAACAAAGAGAAGAAAACGGCTTGAAAGCCTCTCAAATACAATTTACCGACACCGCCTTGCTGAAAATTATCGAAGACTACACCCGCGAATCTGGAGTGAGAAATTTGGAAAGAAAAATTGGCAGTGTCATCAGGAAAATTGCTAAATCTGTGGCTCTGGGAGAAAAATATCAGAAAAAAATCACCCCCGAAGTAGTTGAAAAACTTTTAGGAACACCTACTTTTGACAAAGAACTTTACCAAGATGAGGAAGTAGCAGGTATCGTTACAGGACTTGCTTGGACTGCCGTAGGGGGCGAAATCTTGTTTGTAGAATCTTCTATCAGTAGAGGAAAAGGAAAACTCACTATTTCAGGACAACTCGGCGACATAATGAAAGAATCGGTTACAGCGGCTCTTTCGTACCTCAAAGCCCACGCCAAAGATTTGGACATAGACCACAGATTGTTTGAACAATACGATTTACACGTACACGTACCCGCAGGAGCTGTCCCCAAAGATGGTCCTTCGGCAGGTATTACGATTCTCACTTCGTTGGCTTCTGTTTTTACACAACGCAAAGTAAAAGAAAAAATCGCTATGACGGGCGAAATTACCTTGCGTGGTAAAGTGCTTCCGATAGGTGGCGTAAAAGAAAAACTTTTGGCGGCTATCCGTGCAGGTATCAGAGAAGTAATTTTACCCGAAAAAAATCAGAAAGATGTAAAAGAAATTCCCGAACATTACCTCAAAGACCTGCAAATTCATTACGTAAGCACTGCCCAAGAAGTTCTGCAAATTGCTTTATTGCCCGAAAAAGTGAAAAAGCCTATGGATTTAATTGTTTCGGAAAATCCCCAAAACTAATAGTTTGTAAATATGAAAAAAATTGCACTTATCACAGGAGCAACTTCGGGAATAGGCAAGGCTACGGCAGAACTTTTTGCTCAAAAAGGTATTCATCTTATTCTTTGTGGTAGAAGGCAAGAACGTTTGGAGCAAATTGCCCAAGCACTTGCCCCTGCTACGCAAGTGCTAACGCTTTGCTTCGATGTTCGCAATCTTGAACAAGTAAATCAGATGCTCAATACTTTGCCCCAAGATTGGCAAAACATTGATATTCTGATAAATAACGCAGGCAACGCTCACGGACTCGAGCCTATCCAAACAGCCAACATTAACGATTGGGACGCAATGATTGACATCAACGTAAAAGGCTTGCTCTACGTGTCGCAATGGGTTATCCCCAGAATGACTGCCCGAAAAGCAGGACACATCGTAAATATTGGCTCTATTGCAGGCAAAGAAGTTTATCCCAAGGGCAACGTATATTGTGCCTCCAAATTTGCCGTAGATGCCCTCACGCAAGGAATGCGTATAGACCTAAACCCTTTTGGCATCAAAGTCAGTCAGGTAGCCCCCGGACTTGTAGAAACCGAATTTTCTTTGGTTCGTTTCAAAGGCGATGCCGAAAGAGCCAAAAAAGTGTATGAAGGCTATCAGCCGCTCACTGCTCACGACATTGCCGAAACGATTTGGTACATAGTTTCCGCTCCTGCTCACGTACAAATTGCCGATGTAGTCATTTTGCCAACTGCCCAAGCCTCTGCCACGATTGTAAATAAAAACCAAACCCAAAACTAAGTTTTTTGGAAACACAATAAATTTTCGGAAAAAAACGTTACAATGTTGGCAATGAAAATAACTAAGCAATTGTACAAAATTAAACGGGCATTTATATTTTTGTAAAAATCTGAAAAACAATATTTTTCTTTTATCTAAGGTCTTGTGTCTAATTACCTATGAAAAAATTTTTCACTCTTTTTTGCTTTCTTTGTTTTTGGGGAATTGGCTTTGCCCAAAATATTCGCATCATCAAAAAGCCTGAAATGTTGGCTCTATTGAACAATGCAAATAGCGATAAGGTTCGTATCATCAATTTTTGGGCTTCTTGGTGTGCCCCTTGCGTGAAAGAATTACCTTACTTTAAAAAAATAGCCGAAAATTATGCCTCAAAGGTTGAAGTTATTTTCATCAGTTTAGATTTTGCCGAAGATATAGAAAAAGCCAAAAAAGTTTTAGAAAAAAAGCAAATCAACTGGGACAGCTACCTGCTCGATGAAACTAAATACGATACTTGGATAAATGATGTAAATAAAAATTGGCAAGGAGCTATTCCTGTTACTTCGTTAAGGTACAAAAACAAAGAAATTTTCATAGAAGGCGAAACTACTTACGAAGAATTAGAAAAGAAAATTAAACAACTTTTGTAAAAAACATCACTCATAATTCATCACTCATAATTTAATTCATCACCCTCAAACCGCAACTCAATATGAAACAGTTTTTTTTACGTTTAGGCGTTTTATCATTAGCAGTTTTGCTTCTGAACGCCTCTGTTCCTACAAACAAGGGCTACAAACCCGGCGACAAGGTGAAAGATTTTAGCCTCAAAAATATTGATGGCAAAATGATTTCTCTGGCAACCCTGCCACAAGCTACCAAAGGGGCAATCGTAATTTTTACTTGCAATCATTGTCCTTTTTCTAAAATGTACGAAGACCGCATCATTGAGTTAGATGCCAAATTCAAATCGCAAGGCTATCCTGTGTTGGCTATCAATCCGAATGACCCCAAAAAAGAACCTGATGACTCCTTTGAAAATATGATTGTCCGTGCCAAAGAAAAAGGCTTTACCTTCCCTTATGTGATAGACGAAACCCAAGAAGTTGCCAAGACTTTCGGAGCAACCAATACGCCTCACGTGTTTGTATTGGAGAAAAAAGGCAAAAATTTCTTTGTGCGTTATATCGGTGCAATAGACGATAGTGCCAAAGATGCCAGCAAAGTTACCGAAAAATACGTAGAAAATGCTGTAAATAGCTTGCTTGCAGGAAAGAAAGTGGAAAAAGACCAAGCCAAAGCCATCGGCTGTACTATCAAATGGAAAAACTCGTAAAAATCTCTTGCATACTCAAAAAATAAAAGCCCATAATTATATGGGCTTTTTGCATAGTTGGTTCAGGTGTGCTTAACTATGTAATGTTTCAAAAGTGTCTAAATCTGTTTCTTTAAAATACTTGTAGAGTTTTAGAATAATAGCGAGAGCTATAGCTACCTCAGCAGCAGCAACTACTATCACAAAAAGCGTAAAAACTTGCCCCTCCAAATTCTGATGATACTGACTGAAAGCCAAAAAATTGAGGTTAGCGGCATTGAGCATCAATTCTATACCTATTAAGGTCATTATAGCATTACGTTTGCTCAAAATTACATACAAGCCAACGACAAACATCAACATTGCCAAAATTAAGTAAATTTGTGTTTCCATATGCTTTAAATTTATACTTTATACCCCAAATATACAAGGCTATTTCAAAAAAAATGCCTAATTTTCACGAAAAGGGTAAATCATTTCACCAAAACTCGTTTTACTTTCACGAAAAACATAAATTCTTGTAAAAAATGAGTATTTCAGTCAATAAAACACCTATTTATGCCTGACGTTCTTGTTTCTGTCGTAGGGATTTCGTACAATCACGCTCCTTTTGCAGAAGAAGCCCTTAATTCTGTTATCAAGCAAGATTATCCCCATATAGAGCTTATCGTCATTGATGATGCCAGCACTGATAAGAGCCAAGAAGTCATAAAAAATTTTTTTGCAGAAAATAAAATAAATCTGCCCGTAACGTTGATTTTTCACGAAAAAAATCGTGGGAATTGTGCTTCTTTCAATGAGGCTTTGGCTCTTTGCAAAGGCAAATACATCATAGATTTTGCTCTTGATGATGTGATGCTTGCAGAGCGTATCAGCAAGCAGGTGGCATTTTTTGAGCAATGCTCGCCACAAACAGGCATTATTTTCTCCAATGCCGAAATTATTTCCGAAAATGGGCATTTACTCAAATATCATTATCCGATTGATAAGCAAAAAAAAGTCCTTTCTCCGCCGCCACAAGGCAAAGTTTTTAGAAATATTCTTGAAAGATATTTCATTTGTCCTCCTACTATGATGATGCGTAAAAGTATGCTCTTAGAACTTGGCGGATATGATGAAACCCTCGCCTACGAAGATTTTGACCTCTGGGTACGTGCCTCACCGAGCTATGAATTTACCTACCAAGATTTTATCAGCACTCGCTATCGCCAAAGTGCCTCGTCGCTGTCCAATAAATTTTACCAAAAAAAGCAAAACGCTCTACTTGCCTCCACCCTAATCGTTTTAGAGAAAGCCTATAAATATTGTCAAGAAGATTTAGATTTCAAAGTTCTTGTAAAAAATACAGAATACCATCACCGCCAATGTTTTTATACCGAAAATTTTGAATTGATGAAAAAGTATGATAACTTTCTACAAAAAGCAAGTTTGCAGACTTACAGAAGTTATCGGTCTAAAATAATCAATTTTTTGGGTAACTTGAAACTTCGGATTTGGTTTTTGTACAACTTTTATTTGAAATTCCAACGAAAAAACTAAAATGCAGAAAAAAGTTTGGTTCTTCCGTATATTTAGCGTAAAATTAAGACATATACTACAATATGGATAACAAGACGATAGAAATTTTATTAGGTTTTTCAGAATTAAGCGTAACTTCAGTCAAGATGAGCAAGAGTTGTA
>Ga0272446_1000373_pt1 | contig 71329 bp, 75 predicted proteins | sample YNPCB0061_FD_194587 | JGI IMG/M metagenome (GOLD analysis project Ga0272446, IMG submission 194587) | Hot spring microbial mat communities from Yellowstone National Park, WY, United States - YNP-CB-006-1 | ecosystem: Environmental > Aquatic > Thermal springs > Hot (42-90C) > Sediment | place... | reverse complement strand
GGACGAAGGGCCGAACGCCGGGCAGCATCTTCTTCAGCCGCCAGCCCGACTACCTCAGCCAGATGGGAGCGTGAGACGATGACCGACATGACGAACGACCTGTCCGGCCGGAACGTGGGCCGCAAGGGCTAGGCCGCCGGCCGGTCGAGCGCCCGGAGGAGGGCGAGCACGGTCGCCTCGGGGTGGGTCCGCTGGGGCGAGTGCGGTGCGCCGGCGATCGTCAGGAGGTGGCCCTCGCCGACCCGGCGGGTGACCGCGGGGAGCCAGGCATCGGGGAGGAGGCCGCCCTGGCCGGGCTCTCCGCGCACGACCCGGATCGGCACGCCGGCTGCGGCCGGGTGGGCCAGCGCCCCGAGCCCGGCATCCCACTCGTTGCCGGTCAGGATCGCCCGGGCCGCCGCCTCGTCAACCTGGCTGAGTCCCTCGGCCTTGGCCAGGATGTCGCCGGGATGCCAGGCCCGGTAGGCAGCGCCGATCGCCGCCAGCGCCTCGGCGAGCGTGTCGTAGCGGCGCTCGACCGGGTCGGCGGCCATCGCCCGGAACTGGTCCGGGGTCATCACCGGCGGGTCGAGCAGGACGATCCGACCCGGGACGAGACCGACCGAGGGCAGGCTCGCCGCGACCATCGCGCCCCAGCTGTGCCCGATCACCGCCAGGGTGCCGTCCCCGGCGCTCGTCAGCCCGGCGGCCCGGGCGAAGGCGGCGACGTCCTCGGCCGTTTCGGCGAAGCGGTGCCGGCCGCGCCAGGCGTCCGTCCGGCCGTGGCCCGGCAGGTCGGGGGCGACGACGTGCCAGCCGGCCGCCGCGAGCGCCGGGCCGATCCGCCACCAGCTGCGCGCCGAGGAGGTGACGCCGTGGATCAGCAGCAGGGGCGCGCCAGCGCCCGTGCCGGCGGCCGGGGCCCCCTTGCCGTCGCCCGCCGGCCAGTCGAGGGCGGAGAACGCGATCCCGGCCGCCTCGACGGTGATCCGGCGACCTTCCGGTGGGTCGGTCAGGGCGTCCGCCACCGCCGGCGGCAGGTCGGCGGCGGTGGCACGGATCAGGGTCGGAGGTTCACCGGTCGGGCGGGAGGCTGGTTCGGGCGTCGGCATCGCCGTCAGCGTACCGCAGCGCGGCGGCGTGTCGCGCCTGTCGCACCGCCCGAGCCGCTACAATCCGATCCCGGCGCGGAGCCGTTCGGGGTCCGCAGGCCGAGACAGGTGCCACGGGGAGCAGGAGGATCGGATGTCCAGGCAGTTCGTCGTCCAGCTCTCGAACCGGCCGGGCGGGCTGGCCACCCTCGCCGAGGCGCTCGCGGCGCGCGGCGTCGACCTGCGGGCGATCGGTGGTGGCGGGATCGGCGAGACCGGCCACATCATCATGACCACCGCCGACGACGACACCACCCGGGCGGTCCTCGAGGAGGGCGGCTACACGTTCATCGAGGGCGAGTCGATCCTCGCCGAGGTCGACGACCGGCCGGGCGGGATGGCCCGGATCGCCCGGGCGCTGGCCGACGAGGGCGTGAACATCTACGGCCACCTGTTCCTCGGCCGCTGGGGGGACCGGGCGATGTTCGCCTTCGTGGTCGACAACCCTGAGAAGGCGCGACCGATCCTCGAGCGCAAGCCCTAGGCGCGGGCCGCCCGCGCCCGGTCGGCTCCCGGCGTCGGGACCCCGCGGGTGCTCGGGCCGGTCGAGCGGCGCCCGTCGCCCGCGCCGGTCGCCCGGTCGCCCCGGCTCCGCCCGTTACTTCCTGCCGATCTCGCCCACGAACGGGAACCCGGTCTCAGGGGCGCCGAACGCCTTGCGGACCTCGGGCGTGTTCAGGTAGTAGAGGATGATCCCGGCCACGATCACCGTGATCACGAGGCTGCCGAAGCCGGCCCCACCGAAGATGAGCTGCAGGACCGCCAGGGCGATGCTCGCGACCTGGAGGGCGAAGCCGAGCTGCCAGGCCCACGTGCGGAGCATCCAGAAGCCGTAGGCCAGGACGAGCTCGGCGACCGAGAGGACGAGCAGGAGCAGCCCGAGGAGCGAGACGATCGCCCCGAAACCGCCGGCGACGGTGGCGATCAGGGCACCACCGAAGACGATCCCGATGCCGCCCAGGACGCCGAACACGCCGCCGATCGCGGCCAGGATCGCGAGGATCGTTACCCCGAGCGGGCGCGCCTGGTTGCCAGGTCCGGTCATCGTCACTCCTCCTTCGCGCCCGGAAGCGGTCGGCTTCAATCGCCGGGCCTCCGGGCCCGGGCATCCGGAGGCGTGCCACCTTCATACTCCACTCGTAGTCCCGGGCGCAAGACCGAAGGGCTGCGTGGTACGCTGATTCGGCCGATCCGTGGCCGTCGCCACGTCCCGAGCGGGAGTAGCTCAGTTGGCAGAGCGTCAGCCTTCCAAGCTGAATGTCGCGGGTTCGAGACCCGTCTCCCGCTCCACTTCCAGCTCGATTTCCCGCTCCGTTCCCGGCGCGATGTCCGGGGCCACGCCCCGCCCAATCATCGGGCCGGCGCTCAGGACCAGGGCGAACCCACCGTGGGCGTGATCGTTGTCCCGTTCTTCATCGGCCAGCGGATCCGGGGCCTGGTGACGCCGCAGCCGTCGGTCGAGCTGGTGCCGCCCCTGCCCGACGGCTCGCCGCAGCACCGGATGGCAGTCCTCTGCCGGCACCTCGCCGAGCAGGTCGCGGTCGAGACCGACCCGGTCGTCTTCGCCGGGGACTGCGTCTCGGCGATCGGCGTCCTGGCCGGGCTGCAGCGGGCGGGGCTCGACCCGACGCTCGTCTGGTTCGACGCACACGGTGATTTCCACACCTGGGAGACGACGAGGTCGGGGTTCCTGGGCGGGATGCCCCTGGCGATGATCGTTGGCCGGGGTGAACAGACCGTGGTGGACGGAGCGGGGTTGACGCCCCTCGACGAGCGACGGGTCGCGCTGGTGGGCGCGCGCGACCTCGATCCGGGCGAGGACGAGGCGGTCGCGGCCTCCTCGATGGCCGTCCTGTCCGTGGCCGACGTGACCGCCTGGGAGCCGCCCGCGGGTCCGGTCCACGTGCACGTCGACCTCGATGTCGTCGATCCGCGCGAGATGCCCGCGCACAACTACCCCGCCCCGGGCGGACCCTCGCTGGCCGAGGTGCGCGCCGCTCTCGTCCACCTGGCCGCCACCGGCCGGATCGCGGGCGTCTCGTTCTCGACCTGGAACCCCGCCCTGCCCGGGGCCGACCGGGCCGCGGCCGCCGGCGCGGAGCTGGCGGCGATCTTCCTGGGCTGAGCCTCGCGGCCCGGGCGGCCGGGTGGAGCGCCGGTTTGTTCCCAGGGTATTCCCGTGGCGGCATCGATGGCGCCATGGGCATGGCGCCATGGGCATGGGGTGAGGGTGAACGCGCCCCGCGCTCGTCTTCCGAGTGCTCCGCCATGGCGCAGAATCCGGTGAAGGGGCGCACCGGCCCCGCGGTTTGTGCGCAACGTACCCTGCGGGCCACGGCCGGTATATGCTATGAAAACGATCGCGTGGAGCCGGGGCCACGAGGATGACGTACGCGAGAGGTTGCGCGCCCGTTCAGGAGTAGTGAGCCCCGTGGGTCACGGCCCGAGCGTCCCGGAGTCCTGCACCGCAAACGACAGGCGGCCCGAGATCACCCGGGGTGTCCGCTCGCGCCCCGGCAGGGCCTGCCCATGACCCGTCACCTGGTTCGTCACGACCCCGCTGCCCGCCGCCCCGCGCTCGCCGACGCCGGCACGTCCCGGGCCGGCCGCGGATCCCGGGCCGCGACGGCCGCACCGGCCGCGACGGCCGCGACGGCCGCGACGCTGCACCCTGATCCTGGGGTGCTCGGTCCGCTCCTCGATGCGGCGTGGATGGGTCTCTGGCTCCTCGATACCGGGGCGCGCACGACGTACGTCAACCGGACGATGGCCGAGCTGCTCGCCACGAGCCCGGAGGCGGCGATCGGCCGTTCGCTCTTCGAGTTCCTCGACGAGACGGCCCACCAGGAGGCGGAGGCCCTCCTCGGCGGCACGACCGGTGCGCCGCCGCTTCCGGAGCTCGCGGACGAGCGCGACCGAGCCCTCGGCGTCCGCGCCCGGGGCCGTCGCGTCGATCGCCCCGATCGGCGTCGCCTGGCACGGGCCGAGCAGTGAGCGCGGGAGCGACAGACCTGCGGGAGGCTGCCGCGGACGCCCCGCACCGGCGCGTCCTGGCGCCCCGCCAGCGCCGGGTCCTGGCAGCCGTGTGCGAGACGTTCCAGCCGTCGGCGGGCGCCGAGGCCGGGGCGCTCCTCGAGCGGGTGATCGGGCTGATCGGCTCCCTGCCCGACCCCGGCGATCGCCGGCGACTCCGGCTGCTCCTCGACGTCCTCGGCTCGCCGTTCGTCAACCTCGCCCTGGCGGGCCGCTTCGCCGCGTTCGACGCGCTCGACGCGGAGGGACGGGTGGCGGCCCTGCGCGGCTGGGCGAACAGCCGCTTCCAGCTCCGGCGGGCGGGATTCCAGGCCCTGAAGCGGCTCGTCAACGTCGCCTGGTACGCCTGGCCGGTGGCCGAGGGGAGTCATCCGGCCTGGCGCGCGGCCGGTTACCCGGGCCCGCTCCCACCCCTCCCGCCGTCCCTGTCACCGGTACGAGGACGGCTTCCGACGGTCGAGATCACGCAGGACACCGTGCTCGAGTGCGACGTCGTCGTGTGCGGCTCGGGGGCCGGGGGCGGCGTCGCGGCGGGCGTACTCGCCGGCGCCGGTCGGAGCGTCGTCGTCCTCGAGAAGGGCGAGAACCTCGGTCCCCAGGACTTCACCCAGGTCGAAGGCGAGATGCTCTCGGCCGCCTACCTCGACGGCGGCCTGCTGATGACCCAGAGCGGGTCGCTCCCGATCCTCGCCGGCAGCTGCCTGGGCGGCGGGACGGTGATCAACTGGACGACGAGCCTGCCCCTGCCGGAGGCGACGCGCCACGAGTGGGACCGGCGCTCCGGCCTGACGCTCTTCTCCGGCCCCGCCTTCGCCGCGTCGCTGGCCCGGGTGGCGGCCCGCTCGGGGGTGAACACCGGGAACTCCGACCCGGGCCGGCGGGACGAGCTCCTCGAGCGCGGTCTGCGGGCCTGCGGCTGGCACGTCGACGTCATCCCGCGCAACGCCGAGGGCTGCGTCGACGGGCTCGAGTGCGGCTACTGCGGGTATGGCTGCCGGCTCGATGCCAAGAACTCGACCGCGAAGACGTACCTCGCCGATGCGGTCGCCGCCGGTGCCCGGATCGTCGTCCGCTGCGACGTCCGCCGGGTCCTCGCCGAGGGCGGGCGGGCGGCCGGCGTGACCGGCCTCGTCCGGACGGCCGACGGCCGGATCGTGAACCTCACCGTCCGGGCGCGGGCCGTGATCGCCGCCTGCGGTGCGCTCCACACGCCCGCCCTGCTCGCCCGCTCCGGGCTGGCGAACCCGCTGATCGGGCGCGGGCTCCGTCTCCACCCGGTCTCGGCCGTCGTGGGCACCTTCGACGAGCCGGTGGAGCCGTGGAGCGGCAACCTCCAGACGCGCTACTCGGATCAGTTCGTCGACCTCGACGCCGGCTACGGGGCGAAGTTCGAGACCGGGCCGGTCCACTTCGCGCTGCCCGCGAGCGCCTACGGCTGGGACGACCCGGTCCGCCACGCGGCCGACATCGGGGCCCTGGCCCGGACCGGCCTGGTCGGCATCCTGCTCCGCGATCGCGACCCGGGGCGGGTCGTCACCGGCCGGGACGGGCGGCCGCGCGTCCACTACGAGCTCTCGGCGTACGACGCGAACCACCTGCGTACGGCGATCCTGGGTGCTGCGCAGGTCCTCGCGGCGGCCGGGGCGCGGGAGATCGCGACGCTCCAGCAGCCGCCGGTGCGGGCGCGTCCGGGGGGTGCAGGTGCGGCGGGTACGGCGGGCGCGGCGGGCAAGGCGGGGGCGGCGGGGGCGGCGGGCGCCGCGGGCGCCGCGCGCTCGACCGGGCCGGGGGTGGGGACCGGCTCGGCGGGCTGGCTCGACGAGTTCGCCCGGGCCGTCGACGCGCGGGGGCTCGATCGCTGCCGGATGGCGCTCATCTCGTTCCACCAGATGGCGAGCGCCGCGATCGGTGCCGATCCGCGGCGCGGTGTCGTCGGCGAGACCGGGGAGACGTTCGAGCTGCCCGGCCTCTACGTCGCCGACGCCAGCGCCTTCGTCACCTCGAGCGGGGTGAACCCGATGATCACGATCATGGCCATCGCGGACCACGTCGCCCGGGGGATCGCCGAGCGCTGGTGAGGCGGCCGGACAGCCGAACGCCCCGCCGGCTGGACGGGGCGCTCGGGGATGCGCTGGGAGGGGTCGACGACCCGCCCCGCTACTTGATCAGGCCCTGGGCCTTCAGCCACTCCCTGGCCACGTCGGCGACGTCGCGGTTGTTGACCGCGATCTCGACCCCGAGCCTGGTCAGCTCGTCGGTCGTCATCTTCGCCGAGGCGGCGTCGAGGAGCTTCTGGAAGGCGGCCTTGTCGACCTTGGCGAGGTAGTCGTCGCGCACCAGCGGGGCGATGTTCTCGGCCGGCTGGGTCGCCTTGTCGTCGGCGAGGCTGACGAAGCCGAACTGGGCGATCGCGGGCTGGGTCGAGCACAGCTCGGCGACGTCGACCGCACCGCCCTTGAGCGCCTCGGCGATCGGGGCGTCACAGGCCGCGAGCGCCTTGACGTTCAGGCTCGTGACGTCGATCCCGTACGCGTCCTTGAGCGCCCCGCCGCAGAGCGGGTTCGTCGCGCACTCGGGCGGCAGGCCCCACGTGAGCTGGCTGGCGATCGGGGTCAGGTCGCTGAGCTTCGCCAGCTTGTACTGGGCCGCGGTGTCGGCCCGGACGACGAAGGCGTTCGTGTCCTGGCCGGGGGTGTAGCCCAGGACGGTGATCCCCCCGCCCTTCGTCTTCAGGATCTCCTGGAGCGCCGCCGCGTTGGCGGCCGGGTCGCCGGTCGGCTTCGACTTGTCGTAGAAGCCGAGGCCGCTGCCGATGTACTCGGGCTTGAGGTCGATCTGGCCGCTCTCGAGCGCCGGAGCGCTCACCTTGCGCGGCCCGAGGCCGAGGCTGCGCTCGACCTTGTAGCCGTCGTTCTCGAGGACCTGGGCGTAGATCTCGGCCATGAGCTTCGATTCGTAGAAGCCGTCCGAGCCGATCCTGATCGTGGCCTTGCTGCCCCCACCCGTCGTGCAGGCGCTCGCAAGCACCAGCAGCGACGCCCCAAGGGCGAGCACGCGGTGTAGCCGCATTGGGTCATTCCCTCCTCTTCCTGCCCTCCCGGTCGGGACGGCATCGGTGGCTACAGCCTACCAGCCGCCCGGTGTGAGCCAGATCACAGGCCGGCCCGGCCTGGCGGTCCCACCCGGCCTGGCGGTCCCACCCGGCTTCAGGCCGGGAGCTCCGTCGCCAGGATGCGCTCGGCGACCTCGCCGAGGTCGGCCCCGACGATGTCCGGCTCGGGCACGAGCGGATCGAGGACCATCCCCGGTCGGGCGACGAAGGCCGCGGCCGCACCGGCCCTGAGCGCCCCGGCCACGTCCCAGGCGTGGGCCGCGACCAGGCGGATCCCCCCGATCCCGACTCCGAGCTCGCGGGCCGCCATCTCGTACGGCTCCCGAGCCGGCTTCAGCCGACGAACGCTGTCGGCGGACAGGATCCGCTCGAAGAAGGGGGCCAGGCCGGCGTTCGTGAGCTGCGCCCGCGCGACCTCATCGGTGCTGTTCGTCAGCGCGGCCAGGCGGAGTCCGGCTGCCTGCAGTCGCCGGAGCGCCACGGGGACGTCGGGGTGGGGCGGGAGGAAGCGCATCGTGCCGAGGATCGCGTCCCGATCGCCTGCGCCAGGCTCGAGTCCGTGGCGCCTCGCGACGATTTCGAGCGCGGCCCGCCCGATCGTCCCGAAGTCCGCGTAGGCATCGGTGATCGTGGCCACCAAAGCCGACTGGAGGAGCTGGGAGAACCACTCCCGACGCACGCCCGGCCGACCGAACGCCCGCTCGAAGGGCGGGTCGAGTGCGGCCAGGTCGAGCAGCGTCTCGTTCACGTCGAAGACACAGATCCGGGCCATCGATCGACCTCCTGAGGCCCTCGCTTGTGCTCTTCCACCTGCGGTCGGGCCTCGTTGCGCCATCCCGCCCTCGGACCTGGGCGCGGGCCTCCTAGATGAACAGCGAGACGTCCGCGTCGGCCGCCCAGGAGAGGAAGTGGGTCGCCCCCTCCCGTTGCTAGGCGGCCCGGACGAGGGCGTCGAGCTCGGCAGTCGAGGGCTCGATGAAAACGCGCCCGTCCGGGGTGACGACCACCGGGATCGCGCGGTACCCGGCCGTGCTCAGGAGTTCCTGGGCGGCGCGGTCGCGCTCCAGGTCGACGTAGCGATAGGGCACGCCGGAGGCGCTGAGATGGCGCTTCGTCCGGGTGCAGTCGGGGCACCAGTCGGCGCCATAGACGGTCAGGATGTCGGGCGCCGGGAGCGAGTGGTCGGTCGGCATGGCGTGGGGTCTCCGGATCGGGCGAAGGTGCGGACACTCCGGCGGGAGGGTCGGAGTGTCCGCCGGGAACGGGAAGGCGTCAAGCGGCGCTCGTGGCACCGTTGACGATCGGGTGATCGTTCATGGCCCGACACTACCCGGGACCCCGGGGCTGCGCTGTAAGCCACGCTACGTCCGGACGCTCGGAGCCGGCGCTCCACCCGCCGAGGTGACGCGCCCTTCAGCGGCGGCCGTTCGCCATTCGCGCCGCATCCGGCCGGCCGCGAAGTCGACCCATGGCCGCGATCCCGATCAGCGGGCCGACGGCGAGCAGGCCGAACGCGACCTGCCAGCCCGGCGCGTCGGTCGAACGGAGGAGCCCGACGAGCGTGATCGTCACCCCGGTCAGGAGGAAGCCGGCGGCGGTCTGGAGGGCGAGGGCCGAGCCGGCGCTCCCAGGTGGCCCGAGCTCGGTGACCGCGACCGAGAACTGGGCCGAATCGGCGACGACGCTGATCCCCCACACGAGCCCGAGTGCGAGCGTCAGCGCTGGCGGGGCGCCGAACAGGAACCCGATCGCCACGGCGCTCGAGCCGCTCACGGCCATCGCCGTCATCGTCAGCGCCGTCCGGCCGATCCGGTCGGCGACGAGTCCCGCTGCCGCGCAGCCGAGCCCACCGGCCGCGACGACCGCGAACGCGGCCAGGCTGGCCGGGGCCGGGTCGGCCAGGCCCGCGGCGGCAAAGCTGGCCGCGAAGAAGAGCGGGATCCACGTCCACATCGCGTACAGTTCCCACATGTGGCCGAGGTACCCGAGGTTGGCCAGCCGGACCGACGGCTCACGGAAGGCCGCCCGGGCCACCGCCAGGCTGAACCGCGGCGCGGGGACGTCGAACGGGCCGCTCGACACCGACCAGGCGACGAGCAGGCCGCCCAGCAGGCCGGCAACGCTCGCGCCGGCCACGATCGCCCGCCAGTCGAGGCCGGACAGCGCCCCGACGGCCCGGAACAGGTAGGGCAGGGAGGCGCCGACGGTGAGCGCCCCGACGAGGATGCCGATCGCCAGGCCGCGTTCGCGCCGGAACCAGCCGGCGACGATCTTCATCCCGACCGGGTAGACGCCGGCCAGGGTGAAGCCGGTCAGGAAGCGAAAGAGGATCGCACTCGGTTCGTCGTGGGCGATCCCGGCGAAGCCGAGGTTGGCGGCCGCGGCGCCGAGCGCGCCGGCCAGGAACAGCAGGCGGCCGGGAAGGACATCGGCGGCGCCGCTGACCGCGAGCAGGAGGGCGCCGGCGACGAAGCCGAGCTGGACCGCGATCGTGAGCAGCGCCAGGTCCATCCCCCCCAGGTGCCAGTCGCTGATGAGCAGGGGCGCGACGGCCGAGGCGCTGAACCAGGGCGACATCGCGAGCAGCTCTCCGAGACCGAGGAAGGCCAGCAGGCGCCAGCGTGCGGCCGGCTCCGGGTGGTCGATCGCGAGCGCGGCCGTCCCCGGACCGTGGGTCGTCGGGCCGGGTTTGGCCACGCGTCGCGTCGATTCCATCAACGGACCCGTGTCCGACCGAGGGGCTCGGCGACTCGGTCCCGGGGGCCGTTCGCCGCTAGGCGAAGCGGGTCGTCGCGACCTCGGCGGGCTCCAGGCGCGACCAGGCAAACCCGAGGGCGAGACCCCACATCAGGTGCGCGACGAAGAAGGCGCCGGCGTTCACGTTGAGCAGGACCGGGTCGACGGCCGGGACGACGACGAACCAGGTGATCACGAACACGACGACCCCCCAGACCATGGCCCAGCCCGACGGTCCTCGCTCCGGACGGCCTCGAGCGCGTGACGAGGAAGCCGAAGACGGCCGCCAGGACGACCGAGTTCATCATGTGGCCCATCAGCCCGAGGATCAGCGCCAGGCCGTTGAACGGGATCGGGTTCGCGGCCCCCTGCAGGTCGCGGACGAGGGTCGCGCCGATCGCGATCGGCGGCCCGAAGAACCCTGCGCCGTTCGGGATGATCGCCTCGACGACCATCTCCCACATGGCGATGACGAGACTCGCGACGATGCCGCTGATGACGATCGAGCGGATGCTCATGATCCACGCCTCCATTGTGACTGGCAGGTCCACCCGGCCTGCCCTGGGCAGACCGTAGGCCGGAGCCGGGCCTGCCGCTGTGATGCGCGTCACGTCGGCCGTACCGGACTTCGCCCGTCGGACGGCCATCACCTGTTCCGGATCAGCGGGCACCGACCGGCCGAGCGTGAGGAGCTGCCCGGCGTGTCGGCTGTCCGGGTCGGGGCACGCGCCCAAGCCTGATGTCGTCGCTCCTGCCGCTCCGGTGTGACCTGCGCTACAGCATCCGCCTGGCGGCCCGCCCTACCGTCAGCTCATGGGACATCGGACGTGGCTCACGGGCTTCCTGGCCGTCGGCTTCCTGGTGGCTGCCTGCCAGCCGGCGGCGGTTGCTCCTCCGGCGCCGGCCTCTCCGACGCCTGAGGCCGGGGTGACCGGGGCGCCGACGGGGGGACCGTCCGGCCAGCCGAACCTGGACGACCTGCGCGTCCCGACCGAGGGCTGGAAGACCGACTTCACGAAGGCGAGCGTCGACCTCGGGGAGATCATCGGCGGCGGTCCGCCGAAGGATGGGATCCCCGCGATCGACGCACCGCGCTACGAATCCGTCGCGGCGGCCCGGGAATGGCTGATCGACCGCTCGCCGGTGATCGCCCTCGAGGTTGGCGGGCGCGCCCGCGCCTACCCGCTGGCGATCCTGATCTGGCACGAGATCGTCAACGACACGCTCGGCGGCGTCCCGGTCGTGGTCACGTTCTGCCCGCTGTGCAACACGGCGCTCGTCTTCGAGCGCGCCTTCGACGGGACCGTCCACGACTTCGGGACGACCGGCAACCTGCGCTACAGCGATCTCGTGATGTACGACCGCCAGACCGAGAGCTGGTGGCAGCAGGCGACCGGCGAGGCGATCGTCGGCCAGCTGACCGGCAAGCGCCTGACGTTCCTGCCGGCGCAGATCATCTCGCTCGGCGAGTTCGAGGCGGCCCATCCCGATGGCGACGTCCTGAGCCGCGACACGGGCTTCTCCCGTGACTACGGCCGAAACCCGTACGTCGGGTACGACACCGTGGACCAGCAGCCGTTCCTGTTCAGCGGCGTGACGGACGGGCGGCTGCCGCCCAAGGAGCGGGTGGTGACGATCGGCACCGGCAGCGAGGCGGCCGCCTTCCCGTTCTCCGAGCTGCGCAAGACCGGGGTCGCCACCGGATCGCTCGGCGGCCGGCCGGTCGTCGTCTTCTGGGCGCTCGGGACGGCGTCGGCGCTGGGTCCACCGACGATCGGCGACGGCGTGGACATCGGGGCGACCGGCGTCTTCCGCCCGATCGTCGACGGGCGGCAGCTCACGTTCGAGCGGACCGGCGGCGAGGACGCGCCGATCACGGACCGGGAGACCGGCTCGACCTGGTCGATCGCCGGGGTCGCCACGGCCGGACCCCTGGCGGGCGCGCGCCTGGAGCCGGTCGTCCATGGCGACCACTTCTGGTTCGCCTGGGCCGCCTTCGCTCCCCAGACCACGATCTGGACGGCGCCGTGAGGACAAGCGTCCGGCACCTGCCGGGGGCGCTCGTCGGGCTGGCCGCGCTCGCGCTCGTCGCCGCTGCCTGCACGGCGGGAGGAACGGGTCCGGTCAGCCCCGTCAGCCCGAACGGGCCTGCCTCGTCCGCCGGCGACACGACCTGGCGCACCACGGCCCTGCACGACGTCCGGACCGGCCAGGAGTTCACGATCGACCAGCTGAAGGGCAAGCTGGTGGCCATCGAGCCGATGGCGATCTGGTGCTCGAACTGCCGGATCCAGCAGCACGAGGCGGCCGCAGCGCTCGCGGCGACACCGTCCGACAAGCTCGTCTACCTCGGCGTCGACGTGGATCCGAACGAGCAGCCGGACGCGCTCGCCGCGTACTCGCGGCAGGAGGGGTTCGGCTGGACGTTCGTCGTGGCCTCGCGCGAGGTCGCCCGGTCGCTGGCGGCGACCTTTGGCGACCAGGTCCTCTCGCCGCCCTCGACGCCGCTGATCCTGGTCGGTCCGGACGGCGCGGTGATCGACGTCCACTTCGGGATCCGCAAGGCGGACGCGCTCGCGGCGCTCCTGCGCGCCCACCTGCCGTGAACCGGCTCGGGTCATGCCCGTCGAAACCCTCCTGACGACGTTCGCGCTCGGGGTCGGCGCGGCCGCGAGCCCCTGCCTCCTGCCCCTCTACCCCGGCTTCCTGGCCTGGCTGGCCGGCAACCGGGGGGCATCGAGCGCGGGCAGGTCGGCCACCCTCCTCGGCCTCGTCGTCGTCGCCGGCGTCCTGACCTCGGTCGTGACGGCCGGCCTGGTCGTCTCCGCCCTCGCCCTCCCGCTCTCGGGCATCCTCGACGTCATCGTGCCCGCGACGACCGCGGTCCTGGTCGTCCTCGGCCTGGTGATGCTCGCCGGACGCAATCCGTTTGCCCGGATCGCGACGTTCCGCGTCCCCGTGGTCCGCCACCCCGCGGGCCAGGCGTATCTGTACGGCCTGCTCATGGGCCCGGTCGCCGTCCCGTGCGCCGGCCCGTTCCTGATCGCCCTGCTGGCGATCTCGGTCGGCCTCGTCGACGCGGCCACGCGGATCGCCTCGTTCGTCGTGTTCGGGCTCGGCTTCGGCCTGCCCCTGATCGTCCTGGCGGCCCTCGGAGCGGCCCGCGGCCAGGTCGTGGCCCGGGCGATCGCCCGCCGCCACGGCCTCGTGCTCCGGGTCGCGGGCGCGCTGCTGATCGTGGCCGCCTTCGCCGAGCCGATCCGGCTCGCCCTCGTTGCACCGGTCGGGGGATAGGCTCGACCGACCAGGCAATCGAGGTGCTCCGCCGACTGTGGCCCACGCTACGGCGGAGGCCCCGGCCGCGTGCCACGATCAGGCCCATGGCAGTCCATCGCCTCGATGGATCGAACGGAGAGCGAGATGCGCAGCGACATCCGGCCCGGGGCCGTCTTCCCCGACTACGAGCTTCCCGACCAGTCCGGCCGCCGCCGCCGGCTGTCGGAGATCCAGGGGATCGATCCTCTCGTCGTCGTCCTCGCCCGCGGCGGCTACTGCCCCAAGGACCGGCGCCAGCTGCGCAACCTCGTCGAGCTGTGGCCGGAGATCAAGGTGGCCTACACGAAGCTGGTCACGATCTCGACCGACAATCTGCTCGAGACGAACGAGCTGCGTGACGCGCTCGGGGCGAGCTGGCCGTTCCTGTCCGATCCGGCGCGGGTGATCCAGAAGGAGCTCGACATCGCCGAGTACACCGACCCCCACCACAACCCGATGATCCCGCACACGTTCGTGCTCGGCCCCGGGCTCGTCATCCACTCGATCTACAACGGCTACTGGTACTGGGGCCGGCCGTCCAACGAGGACCTCCGGCGCGACCTGCGCGAACTGACACGTCAGATCCGCAGCGACTGGGACCTCGGCGCCCCCGGCCTGCGCGAAAAGTGGGAGGCCGGCGAACGGGCCGACTTCTGGCCGTACGGCCGCTCGATGCGCGAGGTCCTCGCCGGCCGCGAGGTCGAGCTCGACTGACCGGCCGGCGCCGCGCCAGACCCGCGCCGCGTCCGTCGCGCCCCCGCCCCGCCTCCACGGTCCGGGTCGCGCCGTCCGCGGTGGCAGTCTACCCGGGCGGCGGTGGCGCCGGCCGCCCGCCCGGCCGCCGAAGCCAGGCCAGGGCAAGGATGAATCCGCCGAGGACGACGGCTGCGACGGGCGCGACGTCATCGAGCGTCCCGCCGCCGGCCGGCACGGCGAGCAGGCCGGCGGCGGTCACGAGCGAGCTGCCGGCGAGGAGCCCCGCGACCTCGGCCCACGTCGCCCGTCGACTCCCGGTCGCCCAGCGGAATGCGGCCGCGGCGGCAAGGAACGGCGCCCCGGGCATGAAATCGAAGCTCAGGCCGGTCGCGATCGAGAGCGCGTACCAGAGCAGTCCGGCGGCCACGGCGGCGGCGAACGCCATGGCCGGCGGCAGGAGCCGTTCGAACGAACCGGGGAGGCCGTCCTCGGTCGCCGGCTCGCCGCTGAGGGCTGGTCGGTCGGTCATTCGCCCGACTCCGGGAGGTGATCGCTCGCCCGGCCGAGCGAGCGGACGACGAGGATGATCGCCCCCACGACCGGGACGCCGACGAGAGCGACGACGAGCGCCGGCGCTCGTTCGGCCAGGTCACGAACAGCGCTCTCGACCGCCAGGGCGAGGTCGGACGCGCCGAGCGCCTGGTAGAGCCCGCTGAGCGCGTTCGAGCCCTGGAAGGCGATGAACGCGGCGCCGAGGGCGATGAACAGCAGGCTCGAGACGACGACCGAGCCATGGCGCCGGAACCGGCCGATCCGGAGCTCGCGCCCGCGCAGGCGTCCCCGGCCGGAAGCCCCGAGCCGATCCCAGGCGAGCGCCAGGAGGAGGAGCGGGGCGGCCATCCCGGCGGCGAAGATCGCGAGCAGGATCGCGCCCGCGAGCGCGCCACCCGAGGCGCCGGCGATCGTCAGGACCCCGCCCAGCAGAGGGCCCGAGCAGAAGCCCCCGACTCCGTAGACGAGCCCGAGGACGTACGTGGCCGCGAGCGATTCGCCGCTCAGGCCGAACGTCCGACCCTGGAGGCGCCCGGCGCCCGGGAGCTCGAACCCGCCGACCGCGAGCTGGAATGCCCCGATCGCGATGAGCAGGAGCCCGGCCACGATCGAGAGTTCCGCCCGCCGCTCGAGGAACAGGCTGCCCAGGGCGCCGAGGCCGAGCCCGAGGGGCACGAAGAGCGTGAGCAGCCCCAGGTAGAAGACGCCGGTCCGCACGACGAGCTGCCCTCGCGAGGGGAAGGCGTAGGCGAAGAAGGCCGGCAGGAGCAGCGCCGAGCACGGGCTGAGGAGGGACAGGACCCCGCCGGCGAAGGCGACGACCGCTTCGATGCCCATCCCGGGCCTCAGCCGCCCGCGAGGGCGGCGTCGATCGCCGCCTGGAAGACCGCGAAGGGCTGGGCGCCGACGATCCGCCGGTTGCCGATCACGAACGTCGGGGTGCCGTTGAAGCCCTGGGCGGAGACATCGGCGAAGTCGGCCTGGACGGCGCCCTGGTGGTACCCGCCGTCGACGCAGGAGTCGAACGTGGCGGCGTCGAGCCCGAGGCTCGCCCCGAACGACTTCAGGCGATCCTTCGAGAAGGCCCCTACGTTCTCGCCGCCCTGGTTGCGATAGAGGAGGTCGTGGTAGTCCCAGAACCGGCCCTGGTCACCGGCACAGCGGGCGGCGTTCGCCGCGTCGCGCGACTCCGCCCCGATCCAGGCGAAGTCGTGCCATTCCAGGCGGACCTTGCCGGGATCGATGTACGCGGCGCGGATCTGCGGCTCGATCGAGCGGAAGAAGGCACCGCATGACGGACACTGGAAGTCGCCGTACTCGCGGATCACGACCGTCGCCGTCGCCTGGCCGAGGACCGGGCGCTGCTCCTTCACCGCCACCGCCGGCGTGCTCGTCGCGGCGACGTACAGGATGGCGGCGGCGGCGAGTGCGGCGGTGGCGAGGAATCCGGGCAGGACCAACCGGCGGAACCCGCCCGCTGAGCGCTGCGGCCGCGACCCTCGCCCGGCTGTGGGCCGGCGCGGCCCGGCCGGGGGCCGGCGCGATGCGGCCGGTCCGCCCGGGATCGTCGACTCCCTGGCCGGGCCGGCCTGACCGGTCGGGGTGGGGGCGTCTGCGCCGTGCGAGGTGGCTCGGCGTCGCTTGCTCAATCGGTCCTCCACTGGTCGGCGTCACGACCGCCTGGTCGTGGCGCTCGCCGGATCGCAGGCAGGACGCCCGCCCCGTGACTGTGATCGACCGGGCGGCCCGCTGCTGTAATCCGGCTCACAGCTCCCGGCCGCCGGCGTCGGCAGACTCGCTGGCGTGGGACACCTCGGGCAGGACCGGGCGGCCGTTCACGAACTCGGCCCGGTCACGATCCAGATCGCGGCGCCGGCCGGGCTCGTCTTCCAGATGCTGAGCGCGATCGGGCAGGGGGCACAGCGCCCGGGCGAAGGGGCGGAGGTCCTCGCCCGCGACGGCGAGCGCCTGGTGTGCGAGTTCAGGACCACCGTTCGGCTGCCGCTCGGGCGGCGACGGTCGATCCGGACCCGCGAGGCGGTCCGGCTCTGCCCGCCCGACCGGCTGGAGTACGAGCACCTCGACGGGCCGGTCCGGGGTCTGCGCGAGTCGATCACGATTGTGTCCCTGGCCGAGCGCCGGAGCCGGCTCGACTACCGGGCCTCGTACCGTCCCGGCGGACGCCTCGCCGACCTTCGCTTTCGCCTGCTCGCCCGGGCGGTGATCGAGCACGCGGTCGAGGAGCACTTCACCGACCTGCGCGGGCGAGCCGAGGCCCGGGCGGCGCGCAGCCGCCTGTTCTGACCCGAGCCGGTCGCCGGGCAGCCTCAGGGGGCTCGCTCGGGCCCCCGGTCGAGGTACCGGTTGTAGAAGGCGAGGATCCGCTCGGGATCGATCTCCTGGAGCTCGAGGATTCGGCCCCAGGCGACCGCCGCGATCGGCGCATCCATCTCCTGGTACGGGGTGATCACCAGCTTGCGCTCCCCGAACGCACCGTTCCGGCTCCGATCGTAGACCTGCGTGCGGAGACGGCCGGCGGTTGCCTCGCATTCGGCCGGGTTCGCACACTTGAACAGGACGGCGATCCCGCCGTGCTCGAGGGCGTGGAGCCAGCTCCCGGCGGGGACCGGGCTGCTGAAGGCGCCGTAGGCCGCGCGCTCCGCGTAGTGCGGGCCGGACGAGGGCGGTCGATTCCGCTGCGGCAGTGTCGTGCCGTAGGCGAGGTGGACGCCAACCCCGCCTTCGAGCGGCGCGGCCACACCGACGTCCGGCTGTCCCACCCCGGAGGCGAGCGCGAACAGGGCGAGAACCGCCAGCCCTGCCGCCGCGACACCGCCCAGCCGGACCAGGCTTCGTCGCCGCTGCGTCCGGCGACCCGCCTCGGCCCGTGCGGTGCGGGACGGGCGCTGGATCCCGCGCGGGGTCCGGTCGGCGACCAGCTCGTCGGTCCGCTGCCGGACCGGGCCAGCCGGCCGCGGGCGGGCCGGCTGGCGCTTCCTCGTCATGCGCTGACCGCCGGCCGGCGCGCGCCCGACGCGGCCTGGCGCTCGCCGACCGCCGGCCGGTGCCGGTCCCGGTCGCGCGTGCGCGCCACGACCGCGACATAGCGCAGCTCGCCGCGCCGGACGGCCGCACGGAGCTCATCGGCCAACCGATGGGCCCGCTCGGGCCGCAGCGAGTCCGAGCCGCCGGCCGTCTCACCGACGAGGGCAGCCAGGTTCAGGCCGAGGTCGCGCATGGCGATCGTGGCCAGGTCGATCCGGGCCTCGACCTGGTCGATCAGGGCGAAGATCGACTCGGTGCGGTCCCAGCGGCGCTCGATGACGAAGCCGGCCGCCGGGAGGCGCGCCTCGAGCTCACCCGCGCGCCACGCGCTCGTGACGCACAGCACGGCTCCCAGGAGCTGGTGGGCCTCGAGGGCGGGAAGCGGATCGCCAGCCACCTCCACATCGCTCAGGAGCAGCCGCCCACCCGGTCGCAGGACCCGCCGGAGCTCCGCCAGGGCGGTCGGGCGCGAGACCGTCGAGAGGACACATTCGGCCAGGACGGAGTCGAACGTCGCGGCCGGGTAGGGCAGGGCGAGCAGGTCGGCCTGGTGCCAGCGGATCCGACCCGTGGTCGGGCGGCTTTCGGCCCGGGCGAGCACCTCCCGGCTGCTGTCGATCGCGTCGACGACGAGCCCGAACTCGGTCGCGGCAAGCCGGGAGCTGGACCCCGGCCCGCAGCCCGCGTCGAGCAGCCGCGCGCCGGGCCGCAGCTTCGAGGCCGACAGGAGTTGCCGCGTGCTCTCCAGTCCGCCCGGGTGGAGCGAGTCGCCGACCACGAGCTCGGCGAGCGGGCTGCCATAGACGACCGAGCAGCAGGCGGGGAAGCCGGCCACGGGCGTATCCCGTCCGGGCTCGGGCCGCGGAGGCCGCGAGCCGGTCACGTGACGGGGTCCGTGGTCGGGAGGGTGCCAGGCGACGTCGGGACCGTGGTGCTCACCACGGGGAGAGGGCGTTCGGCGCGTCGCCGGGCGGCCAGTCGGGCGCGCGTTTCCTCGCGGTACCCGACCGTGTTGTACGTGCAGAACGGGATCATTCGCCCGTCGTCCTGGAGGACACCGACGCAGCACTTCATCGCCTTCTTGACGTCGAACGTCCAGGGATCGAGGAAGTCGCGCATCTGGACCATGAACATCCGCCGGGCCAGATCAGTCAGGGCCGGCAGGTCGAGGTCGCAGGCGGCGCACGCGAACCGCTCGCTCGCCGCCTCGCCCGGGACGGAGCCGGCTGACCAGAGGCCCTCGAGGGCGTGGAGGACGTCGCGATCGATCGCGGGCAGCGTCCGGTTCGTGATGTAGTCGAGGTACCGGTCGACCTCGAGGATCCGCGGCAGCGGGATCACCTCGCCCTCGTCGCCGAGCCAGGCGTAGGTCACCGAGCTGCAGGTCGGGAAGCAGCACGGGATGGGCACGAAATCGTTCGCCCGGAACGTCGTGCCGCCCGTCTCCAGGGCGCGCTGGACATCCGGGATCGTCATTCGCCGGAGCGGGTCATGGTCGGGGTGTCGACCAGTGTGGGTGACCGGCTGGAACATCACACCCCGGACCGCCGGGTGGTGCAGGCCGAACTCGACGAGCGGGCCGACTTCGTGCTCGTTCACGTCGCGCTCGACGGCCGCGACGAGGATGACATGAAGGTCAGCTTCGGCCAGGCGATCGAGTGCCCGCAGCTTCGTCTCGAGGAGCGGCTCGCCCCGGAGCGTCCGGTATGTCTCGTCCGTCAGGCCGTCGAACTGGAGGTAGATCAGCGGCCGGAGCTCGGCGAACCGCTCGAACCAGGCCGCGTCGTTGGCGATCCGGAGCCCGTTCGTGTTGACCATCACGTGGTCGATGTCGCGCTGCCGGGCGGCGGCGATCATCTCGAGCAGGTCCGGGTGGATCGTCGGCTCGCCGCCCGAGAACTGGACGACCTCCGGATGGCCCTCGAGCTCGACGAAGCGGTCGAGCATCGCTTCGACCTCGCCGAGCGTGAGGTTGAAGCCGGCGCCGGCGTTCGCGAAGCAGACCGGGCAGTCGAGGTTGCAGGCGGTGTTCACCTCGATCAGGGCAAGGCAGGTGTGCTGGCGGTGCTCGGGGCACAGTCCGCAGTCGAGCGGGCAGCCGCGGGTCATCCCGGTCGTGATCCGGGCCGGCGCCTGGCCCGGCTTGTTGAGCCTGGCCTGTTCGACGTAGGCGCGCGCGTCGGCATAGATCAGGCCCTCGAACCAGCCGTGCTCCGCGCATCGCTTGCGCAGGTAGACCTGGCCGTCGCGCAGGAGGACCTGGGCGTCGATCACGGCCCGGCACTCCGGGCAGATCGAGCGGGTGAGCTCATGGAGGATCTCGCCCTCGGGGCGCGGCTGGGGAGCGAGCGTCGGGATCATCGCGCCGGGGCCAGCCGTTCGCCGGCCTCGATCCTGATCGACAGCCGGTTCTCGTCCGGCGTCAGCGGGCACGAGTAGTTCGGGGAGTAGGCGCACAGCGGGTGGTAGGCGAGGTTGAAGTCGAGGACGTAGGTGCCGTCATCCTCGGGCTCGAGGTCGAGGTAGCGGCCCGCCCTGTACGTCTCCGAGCCGCTCGTAGCGTCGAGGAAGGGCACGAACAGGGAGTCGGGGTGGCTCCCCTCGAGCAGGTACGCGGTCAGGGTGCCGCGGATACCCCCGACCCGGAACGTGAAGGACCCCGCCCGGCGCGCCGGGCGGAGCTGATCGTCCGAGGTCGGGATCGCGAACTCGACAGGCTGGTCGCCGCGGTATGGCTCGAGGCGCAGCCCGGCCAGACGGTAGCGCTCGTCGATCGGGAACCAGGCGAGGCCCTGGAAGTCGGGCCGGGCGTGGGGCGGGATCGGGCTCCTCGGCGAGCTCCGGAAGTAGGCGTCCCTGGCCGCCCGGTCGCGCTCGAGCTGGCTCGCGTACGAGGGCCCGTCCCCGTCCCCGTCCTCGTGCTCGTGCCCGTGCCCGTGTCCGTGGCCGTGGCCGTGATCGTGCGTCACCGGTGCCTCCCTGGCCGGCGCCGACCCGGCGCCCACTGGCGGCGGTGATTCGGCCCCTGTCGGGTCATCTTCGGGGCGACCGCCGCCGCCGACCGTGATCCAGCCCACAGTCGGGGCGTAATCGAGCCCACATCCGGACCACCCGAGGCGCGGTATCGTCGCCGCAGCCCGGGTGCCGAGGACGCCGTGGCCGTGTCGTTCGGCCCGGCGATGCGGCCCGGGGATCGCCCGGCCCGGATGGCGCTAGTGGAGGGTGACTGACCGTGACCAGGGACGAGTTCGATTTCGTGGTGATCGGAGCCGGAGCGGCCGGCGAGGCCGCCGCCTACCTGGCCCGAGCGCGGGGCGCCACGGTGGCGGTCGTGGACCGCGAGCTCTTCGGCGGGTCATGTCCGTACTGGGCCTGCATGCCCTCGAAGACCCTCCTCCACGCGGCCGCCGTCCATGCCGGCGGGGGCGGGTACGACTGGCCGCAGGCGTCGGCGCGCCGCGACTACATGATCAACCGCGAGGGGACCGACGTCCCGAGCGACGCCGGGCACGTCCGGGGGCTCGAAGGCGTCGGCGCGGTCGTCATCCGGGGCACCGCCCGGATCGCGGGACCGCGGACCGTGGCGGTCGTCGCCGACGGCACGGAGCGGACGCTCCGGGCGCGGAACATCATCGTCGCGGTCGGTTCGACGCCCAGGGTCCCCCGGATCGAGGGCCTCGACTCGATCGTGCCCTGGACGAACCGCGAGGCCACGACGACCCGGGAGCTGCCGGCCAGCCTGGTGATCCTGGGTGCGGGCCCGACCGGGGTCGAGATGGCCCAGGTGTTCGCCCGCTACGGTGTGCCGACCGTCCTCGTCGCCTCGCAGCCCAGGGTGAACCCGAAGGATCATCCGCGCAACTCGGCCGCGATCGAGGCCGGACTCCGCCGCGACGGCGTCGATCTCCGGACCGGCGTGCGGGCCGTCCGCGTCCGAGCCCGGGCCGCCGCCTCCGGGGCGCACGTGATCGACCTCTCCGACGGCAGCTCGGTCGAGGGGCACGAGGTCCTGCTGGCCGTCGGGCGGAGCTTCCCGGTGGCCGGACTCGGGCTCGAGACGGTCGGGGTGCGGGTGGACACGGCCCCGCTCGCGGTCGGCCCGGACCTGCGGATCGCCGACGGGGTCTACGTGGCCGGTGACGCCGGCGGCCCCGAGATGCACACCCACCTGGCCCACTACCAGGGCGAGCTCGCGGTCCGGATCGCCCTCGGCGACGACGTCCGCCCGGACTACTCGGCGATCCCGCGCGCCGTCTACACGGATCCCGAGGCGGCGGGTGTCGGCCTCACCCTCGACCAGGCGACCGCCGCCGGGTTCGACGCCTTCGAGGAGGTGGCCGACCTCGCGACGACCGCGAAGGGGTACGTGGCCGAGGCGAGCGGGCACGTCACGATCGTGGTCGATCGCCGGGCGCGGACCCTGCGCGGCGCGTTCATCGCCGGTCCGGCCGCCTCGGAGGCGATCCACGAGGCGGTCCTGGCGCTGAAGACGCAGACGCCGCTCGAGGTCCTGGCCGACACGATCCATGCCTTCCCGACGACCGCCCGGGTCATGGGCGGCCTGTTCGTCCAGGCGCTCCGGCGGCTGGACTGAGGTGCCCGATGCGACCGCCGGTCGACGAACTCCCGGGCGGGTCGAGGCCGGACGGGCCGCCCCACTGCCACGTGCCGGCCACGTTCGAGCCGGAGCAGCGGCAGGCGCTGGCGACCGATCTCAAGCGGCTCATCCGGGCCGCCGAATGGCTGGCCCAGGAGCTCGACGAGCGCCGCGGCTGCCACGCCGCCCTGGCCCAGGTCGCGGTCCTGCAGGCGGATCTCGACGCGGTCGCGTCGCGCCTGGTCGATGGCCACCTCAGGTACTGCGTGGCCCACGCGATCTCCGAGGGTCAGCGTCCCGAGGAGGTCCTGAGCCTGCTCGTCCCGATCCAGTCGGTCCTGTTCGCACGCCGCCAGGGAGGACACCCATGATCGACACCGACGCCCAGCCGCCGGTGCTGGCTGCCTCTTCGATCCCTGCGGTCACGATCGAGCGGATGGCGGAGGTCGACCGGCTCGCGATCGAGGAGTACGGGATCACGCTCCTCCAGATGATGGAGCAGGCCGGTTCGCACCTCGCCGAGGTCGCTCGCCTGGAGCTCGGCGGGGACCTTCGCGGGCGGAACGTCGTCGTGGCGGTCGGCCCGGGCAACAACGGCGGCGGGGGGCTCGTCGCGGCCCGGCACCTGGTGAACCGCGGCGCCGCCGTGCGGGTCGTCCTCGCCCGGCCGGCGCTCCGGATGACCGACGCGGGCCGGCACCAGCTCGCCACCCTGCTGGCGATGGGGATGAGCTGCTGCGTCGCGACCTATGACCTGAGCGACGAGGAGCTGGAGGCCGCGCTGGCCAGGGCGGACCTCGTCGTCGACGCCGTCCTCGGCTACCGTGCCGAGGGCGCCCCACACGGCGAGGTGGAGCGCCTGATCGGGTTCATCGTCCGCTCCGGGCGGCCGGTCCTGAGCCTGGACGTCCCGTCGGGCCTCGACCCGGACACCGGCCAGACGCCCGGGTGGGCGATCAGCGCCCGGGCGACCCTGACCCTGGCGCTTCCCAAGCGGGGCCTGCTCGAGGGTCCCGGTGTCGAACGCAGCGGCCGGCTCTACCTGGGCGACCTTGGCCTGCCGGAGGTGCTCTATCATCGACTCGGCCTCGAGGTCGGCTGCCCGTTCGCCGGCAGCCCGATCGTGGCCCTCGATCGGACGACATGACCGCCTACAGCCAGTCGCGATCATTCTCCGAGAAGCTCGGCCTGCTCAGTGAGGTCGAGCTCTTCGCCGGCCTGTCCGAGGCCGACATCGAGGCGATCGGCCACGCCACGACGATGACCCGCTGCGTTCGCGGCCAGCAGATCCTCTCGCCCGACGACCCGCCCGACCGGATCCACATCATCAAGAAGGGCCGGGTCCGCGTCTACCGGGTGACCCCCGACGGCAAGCAGCTCACCCTCGACATCTACGAGAAGGGGACGATCCTGGGCGACATGAGCCTGCTCGGCCAGGACCGGCTGCCCGAGGCGTACGCCGAGGCGATCGACGACGGGGTGATCTGCACGATCACCCCCGACGAGCTGCGCCGGCTGATCGAGCGCTACCCGGTGATCGGGGTGAACGTCATCCGCCACCTGTCGCGCCGCCTCCAGGTCGCCGAGCGCGAGCTCGAGGCGATGGCCTACCAGCGGGTCGACCAGCGGCTCGCCCGCAAGCTGCTCGACCTCGCCCAGCGCTTCGGGGTCTCGACCCTCCGCGGCACCCTGATCGGTGCCCGGCTGACCCAGCAGGAGCTGGCCGAGATGATCGGCACGACGCGCGAGACGCTCGCCCACACCCTGGCCGACTTCCGCCGGCGCGGCCTGCTCGACACCGCCCACCACCAGGTGATCGTCCGCGACGCCGAGCGGCTGGCCGAGATCGCCGAGGGGGACCAGGCGCCGGACGACCTCGAGTAGGGCGATCGGCGGCGTGGCAGCCCGGCAGGCGGCGGGCCGCTCCGTTGCCGGGCTGCGGACGGCGATCTTGCCGAGCTCGGGCGGGTCAGGGTCGACATTTCGGGCCAAACGGACCATCACGGCGCCGGCGCGGTGCGTCACCCTCTCGGCACGCCGCGCCCGTCGAAGCGGGCCGGCGCGCTCGGAGGATACCGTGAGCGACGCGATGTCACTGGGACGCGAGTCGGCCGAGCTCTCCGGGACGGTCAGGCTGCGCGTCCGCCAGGTGGCTCGCGTCGACCTCGACCGCGTCGCCGGCGCCCTCGGCGGCCCGGAAGCGTCCTGGCTCGGCGAGCGGGCGCCCGACGCCTCGCCGGGGGTGCGGCGCTTCTACTGCGATCTCGAGCTCCAGGTCAGTCCCGCCCGCTGGGCGGTCTTCCGCAAGTCCGCGATCGTCGGCCTCGGCGAGCCCCGGCCGGACCACGAGGGCTGGGTCGTCCCGATCGAGTGGCGGGCGGCGACCCTGGCCCCGCTCTTCCCGGTCTTCGCCGGGCACCTGCGCCTGCGGGCCGACCGGATCGAGCTCGCCGGGCGCTATGCGCCGCCGGGCGGGGCGGTCGGATACGTCCTCGACCGGACGCTCCTCGGCGTCGCCGCCCGTGGGACCGGCCGCTGGCTGCTCGGCCGGGTCGCGGCCGCGCTCAGCGAGGACGCTGCCCGCGAGGGGCAGCGGTAGCCCGGAGGTCGCCTCGCCTCAGGGCGCCTCGCCTCGAGGGCGCCTTGCCTCAGAGCGTCTCGTCGGTCCGCCCGGGCGCGACGACCGCGCGGCCGAAGGCGGTGATCGCCGCCCGATCGACCGTGCCCGCCCCGACGTTCAGGTAGAGCCGGCCGAGGCCGGCCGCCTGGTAGGCGTTCACCAGGGCAGCCTGGGCCTCGGGCGATCCCTCCGGCCAGGGGATCATCGCCGAGCGGACGACCGTGGCCGGGTCGCGCCCGATCGCCCGGCAGGCCTCGTCGAGGCGGGCGAGGATCGGCGGGCAGGCGTCGGGGACCGGGGAATCGAGGTTCAGCTCGGTCGCGTAGCGGGCCGCGAGCGCGACCGTCTTCGGCTTGCCGTAGCCACCCACGATCAGCGGCGGGTGCGGACGCTGAACCGGCTTCGGCTCGCAGGCCGCATCGCGGATCGCGTAGTGACGGCCGGCGAACGTGAACCGGGGCCGGGTCCACAGCCCGAGCACGATCTCGAGCGTCTCGCCCAGCCGCTCGAAGCGCTCGCCGAGCGGAGGGTAGGGGATGCCGAACCGTTCGTGCTCGGGGTCGTGCCAGCCGGCCCCCAGGCCGAGCTCAACCCGGCCGCCGCTCATCTCGTCGACCGTGGCGACGATCTTGGCGATCGCCGCCGGCAGGCGGAACGTGATCGGCGAGACGAGCGTGCCGAGGCGGATCGACCGTGTCTCGCGGGCAAGTCCGGCGAGGACCGCCCAGGCGTCCGTGGCCGGGCGCTCCTCCTCGCCCTCGAGCGAAAGCCAGTGGTCCGAGCGGAAGAAGGCCTCGAAGCCGGCCGCCTCGGCCGCCAGGGCGAGCTCGAGCTGCGCGGTGTACGTCATCCCCTCCTGCGGCTCGACCATGAGCGCGTAGCGCATCCGTCCTCCTCCGGGATCGTGGCGGGGCGCGCGCCGGGACGTCCGGCCTCCGCCCCGGCTGCGGCCGATCGCGGTTCATGATCGCCGCTCCGCGCCGGGCGTGCTCGGATCGCCGCCCGGTCCGGCCGTCGCGGGCCACTCGGCCCCTCTCGGAGTGACGAATGCCGCTGTCCGGGGAGCCGCGCGGGCACGACATTCGAGCCACGACCCGGTGGCGTTCCCAGGCTCAGCCGGCCTCCACCGCGGCCGTGATGCAGGAGGTGTCCGGTGACCCGCGTCGTCGTCGTCAACCGCGATCGGGCTGCTGCCGAGGCGGCGGCGACGATCCTTCGCCACGCCGGCTACGAGGTCGAGCTGTGCGCCGGCCCGACGGTCGATCCGTGCCCGGTCCTGAGCAGCCTGCCCTGTCCGCTCGTCGACCGGGCCGACGTCCTCGTCTACGACGCCTGGGCAGGCGGCAGCAGCGACGGGGGCCGGCGCCTGATCGCCGACGTGCGCGAGACGTATCCCGACCTGCCGGTCGTCCTCACCTCGGTCGACCGGCGGCTCGACTGGGTCGAGGTCGAGGGGCCCCATCGGGTCACCCCGATCGTCGGCCCGCTCGACGGGCAGCAGCTCGTCCAGGCGGTCGAGGCCGCCCTCGCCGACCAGGGGATGGCCGTCTGACGGCGCCCTACGTCGTGCGCGGGAAGCCCAGGTTCAGGCCGCGCAGGCTCGGATCGGGCCAGCGGCTCGTCACTTCCTTGAGCCTGGTGAAGAAGCGGACGCCGTCCTGGCCGCGCATCTTCAGCGCCCCGAAGGCCGAGTCGCGGTCGCCGCCGAACGAGAAGTGGCCGTACGGCACGGGGATCGGGACGTTGATCCCGATCATCGGCGTCTGGCACTCCATCTGGTAGCGCCGGGCGGCGCCGCCGTCGTTGGTGAAGATCGCCGTCCCGTTCGCGTAGTGGTGGCTGTTCACCAGCCGGAGCGCCTCGTCGTACGTGTCGACCCGGACGACGGTCAGAACCGGGCCGAAGATCTCCTCGCGGTAGATCTCCATCTCCGGGGTGACGTGGTCGAAGAGGGTGACGCCCAGGTAGAACCCGTCGGGGTACTCCGGGTGGCGGAACGGCCGTCCGTCGTGGACGAGCGTCGCCCCCTCGGCGACCCCCTTCTCGATCCAGCGGATGATGCTCGCCCGGTGCTCGGCCGAATAGATCGGGCCCATGTCGACCCCCGGTTCCATCCCCGGGCCGACCTTCAGGCGACCGATCCGCTCGACGATCAGCGGGATCAGCCGGTCGCCGGCCTCGCCGACCGCGACGACGGTCGCGATCGCCATGCACCGTTCGCCGGCCGAGCCGAAGCCGGCGCTGACCGCGGAGTCGGCGGCGAGCTCCATGTCCGCGTCGGGCAGGACGACCATGTGGTTCTTCGCCCCGGTGTACGCCCCGACCCGCTTGCCGTTCGCCGTCCCGGTCTGGTACACGTGCCGGCCGACGGCGGTCGAGCCGACGAACTGGAGGGCGGCGATGTCGGGGTGCTCGAGGATCGCCTCGACCGCCTCGCGCCTGCCGTAGACGATGTTGAAGATCCCGTCCGGCAGGCCGGCCTCCTTCCACAGCTCGGCCTGGAGCCGGGTCGCGCCGGGGGTGTGGGAGGAGGGCTTCCAGACGACCGCGTTGCCTGTCGCGACCGCGATCGGATAGATCCACATCGGGACCATGGCCGGGAAGTTGAACGGGGTGATCGCGGCCACGACACCGAGTGGCTGGCGGATCGTGTACGCGTCGACGTTCGTCGACACGTTCGGCGTGATCATCCCGCCCATGAGGGCCGGGACGCTGCAGGCGAAGTCGATCGTCTCGAGCCCGCGCAGGACTTCGCCCAGGGCGTCCGGATACGTCTTGCCGTGGTCGCGCGTGATCAGCCGGGCCATCTCCTCGCGATGGCGGTAGACGAGCTCCCGGAAGGCGAACATCACGTTCTCGCGGGCCATCAGCGAGGCGTCGCGCCAGGCCGGGAAGGCGGCCCTGGCGGCCTGGACGGCCCGGTCGACCTCGGCCGCGCCGCCCCGGGCGACCTGCGCGATCACGCGCCCGGTAGCCGGGTTGAAGACGTCCTGGGTCCGGGCCGGAGGCTCAGGCAGTTCGGCTCCGCCGATCCAGTGGTTGATCGTCTCGAGCGGCTCGGGCGCCGCCGGCCCGCGCTCCTCGACGAGAACGTCCTGCGTCACGGTCGACCACCTCCTGCAGCATCCGCCCCGCCCGGCGATCGCCCGGGCGCCCGGCGTCGGGCTCGGTTCTACCCGTTCGGGGCGCGGCCCGGCGAGTGCCGAGCGGCCCGTTTTCGGTCAGGAGGCGGGGACGATGGCCGCCTGCTCGCGCAGCCAGGCGATCACCTCGCCGATCACCTGCTCGCCCTCGGGCTCGTTGTGCGCCTCGTGGCGGAGGCCCGGCCAGAGCCGGCGGTCGACGTTCGGGAACGCGGCGTAGCGCTCGCTCGAGGCGGCCGGCACGACCCGGTCGTCGCCGCCGTGGATGACGAGCGTCCGGACCGGGAACGGCCGACCGCTCGCGCGCAGCCGGTCGAGCGCCTCGCGCGTCGTCCGCTGGGCGGCGAAGGCGCGGGCCCCGAAGCGGGCGGTCGGATCGTGGACCGCGAGCGGGTCGACCCGGAACGCCTCTCCGACCGCCGGATCGCGCGACAGGAGCGCTCCGTGGTGGATCGCCGGCGGCCGCCAGGTGGGCGCGATCCGGTCGACGGTCGTCGCCAGGAGGCGGAGCGCGCGGCTGTGGCCGGAGTCGATCCCCGGTGCGCTCAGGACGAGCAGATCGGGCCGCGGCCGGTCGCTCAGGACGTAGCCGGTGGCGACGAGTCCGCCCATCGAGTGGCCGTAGAGCACGAGCGGACGACCGGGCGGGCTCACCGTGCGCAGGGCCGCGAGACGCTCGGCGAGGTCGTCGAGCAGGTCGTCCCAGCGCTCGAGATCGCCCCGCGGGCCGCTCGAGCCGCCCCAGCCCCGCTGGTCGTACGCCCAGGTGTCGATCCCGGCGGCGGCCAGCCAGTCGCCGACCCGCTCGTAGCGGCCGCTGTGCTCGCTCAGGCCATGGACGAGCAGGAGGCTCGCCCATGGCTCGCCCGTGGGCGCCCAGTGCCGCGTCCGGAGGGTGAGCCCGTCCCTGGTCGTCACGCTGCCGATCGTCGATCCCATCGCCCTGCGAGCCTACTCCGTCCGGCTTGTCAGCGAACGGCTGCCTCGCCACGGGGCCTGCTCGGTCTGCATGGCGTGGTCGCCAATGCCCTGGCACAGCCCGGGATCACCCGACGGCATCGAGGAACTCCTCGAGCGGGCGCAGGTCGTGCTCCCAGAAGATGGAGACACCGCGCTCCTGGGCCGCCAGCACGTTGGCGGGACGGAAGACGCCGCCGAGCACCGCGGCGGTGTAGGCCTGCGCCGCGAAGCCCTTGTCCCAGGTGTCGCGCTTGTTGACCGTCTCGTGATTCAGGCGCTTGTACGAATTCACCGCCGAACCACTCACCTTGCATTCGATCAGCAGGTACCGGCCGTTGCGGAGGCCGACCGGGATGTCCGACTTCTGTCCGAAGACCATCGATTCCGGGCAGAAGAAGCCCGGCGGGAGGTCGGCAAAGGAGTCAATGCGGCGCCGCTTTACCATGCCGTACCCCTTGGCCTGGAGGACGTCGGCAACGGCCTTCTCCTGGCGCTTGGCCCACATGTTCCGGAGCACGGTGCTGGCGCGCTGAGCGGCCATGAGCCCCGTCGTACAGGCGATCGCCGCCCGGCGTTCGTCGTCGGTCGGTCGGCGTGCCGGCTGTTCGAAGAGCCATGGAAAGCGGCCACGGTCAATGCCCGCGGCGATCACGGTCGTCCGGGCGGTCATCGCCGCGGCTGTCATCACGGACTTCCTGAACCCGGAGACAGTCTCGAGGTCATCTGCGGACAGGGGCGGGGCATCGAGGTAGCGAGCTGCGTCGAGAAGTCCCTTCCGCGCCTGGAGAACGTTGTCGAAGGCGAGCAGGTCATCACTCGACCGGAGCAGCTCATCGACTTCCCCAAGGGCCTGGGCGTGGGCGATCGTGTACGCAGCGCGACCCTCTTCCGGACGCCGCCGAGCGTAGAGGTCCCGCGCGAACGCGGCCTCCGTCTCGATCTCACCGATCGTCCACTTTCGCGGCTCCGGGAACCGTTTCACCGACACTCCCTGGCTATGCGAGCTCGGGGATGGGCAACGCCTCCATCTCCCGAGGCTCGAACTTCTCCAGCCCCCCGTGGTACGTGCGGCCCGTGCCCGCGAAGCCTGCCCGTCCGGCGTTCAAGGCCTCGGTCAGCGCGCTGAGCTGCTCGCCGGTCATCGGCTCTTTCGGGTGGATCCCATGGCCGATGTTGAGCAGGGCAAGGCCGTCGGGGTTCAACGCGAACTTCGGAGCCTGGCGGGCCATGTAGGAGGCGACGATCGGAGCCGGCCTGCCGATGCCGATGTGCCACCACGGCTTTCGGTGTGTCGTGATGTACCGCTGATCAACGCCTGCTGACTCGCCTCGTCTCAGGTAGGCGTCCACGTCGGGATGTGCAGTTCGGTCGAAGTCGGCTGGCAGGTCGAGAACGACGCGCAGCTCGGGTGAGTCATGGATGACGCCATCCGAGTCCAGGATCTCCGATGCGGCAGTGATCGCCGGCTTCACCCAGTTCGTGAGGCCGCGACTCGCGGCCTCGGCGCGGGTCATGACGAAGAACTCATTCCCACCCGTGACGAACCCGCGGTGGACGCGAGCGATGTCACCAAGCGTCCGACCTCCATGAGCCTGGCGTCTCGTTGCCCTGAAGAGGTCCGACCAGCGGGGCTGGCGCGCCATTTCCGCTGCCGGCACGAGCCTGCCACCCTCGAGCCGGGTCAGCTCCTCGGTTCGATCGACAAGGTGGATGGCGACGTCGCCGGCTGCGCGGCCAAGCTCGAAGCAGGTGATGAGCGCCGTCGTCATCGCGTCCTCGAACGGCACGGCCCTCGGATCGATGAGGTCGAGCGCCCGGCCGCCCATGCCGTTCGTGAACAGGTTGCGAACGATCGAGCCGTAGCCAACGTCGAGCCACTCCGCACTCGTCACGAAGCACCCGACGTCGCCCGCCTTGCCGTGGATCACCGTGGCGACGAAGAAGAGCGCGTGCAGCCCGGCCAGGCCGCTGATCCTGTAGCCGACCTTCTGGGCAGCCTGGACCGCCCACGTCTTGGTCTCGGGTTTCAGGGCGTGATGGCGCACGTACGGGGGGTTGCCCACCCACGCCGTCACCCCGTCGTGAGGAGGAACGGCTGTCGTGAGGTAGTCGCCGCAGATGACGAGCGCGTTACGGGCCTCGAGGACGGCTAGCGTCGCCCGGGTGAGAAGGGTGGCGAGCGGATCCAGATCCACGGCGACGATCGCAAGCTTCGGGTCGCGCCGGACCGCGGCAGCGGCGAAACGGCCGGAGCCGCACCCCGGGTCGACGAAGCGCGTCGGTCCTGCGGCCAGGGCCCACGTCAGCATCGGCTCGACGATCGCCATGGGGGTGAAGAACTGTCCCTGCGGTCGGCGCTCGAGCGGCGTCCGCAGGGTACAGAAGACCTGCCCGAGCGGGTCGCCCCCGGCCTCGATCCGCTTGCGAGCCTCTGCCACAGCCAGGCCGTCAGAGACCGGCAACGTCTTTGCCTGGGCCACGAGGTGCTCTTCTGTCGCGGACAGCGGGCCGCCGACATGCTCGGCCCCCAGATCGATGGCGAGTCGCGCAAGCGCCACCTCGCTGTCGATCGTCATCGTTGCCTGCTGCTTCACCATTCCATCATGCACCTGAGCGCTGTGTGGTGTCAGAGCGACTCCGCCCTGCGACGCGGATCGTCGGCGGTGTCCGTGTCAGCTCTCATGGCACGCCGCATCGTGGGCTACCATCGGGCCGTGACCACCAGCCTGGCAGCGAACCCGCCTCGGGCGGCGGCCGGATCCGGGGTGCCCGGCGCTCCGCTCGTCCGGCTCGAGCAGCTGACGATGCGCTACGGGTCGGTCACCGCGCTCGATGAGCTGACCCTCGACCTCCAGCCCGGGATCATCGGCCTCGTCGGGGCGAACGGGGCGGGCAAGACGACGCTCCTGAAGATCCTCGTCGGCCTGCTCGAGCCGACCGCCGGCCGGGCGGCGGTGCTGGGCTTCGATACCCGGGCCCAGGGGACCGAGCTCCGCCAGTACGTCGGCTACATGCCCGAGCATGACGCGCTCCCGCCGGACCTGAGCGCGACCGAGCTCGTCGCCCACCTGGCCCGGATCTCCGGCCTGCCCGCGGCGGCGGCCCGCGAGCGGACGGCCGAGGTCCTCCGCCACGTCGGGCTGTACGAGGAGCGCTACCGCCAGATCGGCGGCTACTCGACCGGGATGAAGCAGCGGGTCAAGCTCGCCCAGGCGCTCGTCCACGATCCCCGCCTGCTCCTCCTCGACGAGCCGACGAACGGGCTCGACCCGGCCGGGCGCGACGAGATGCTCGAGCTCGTGCGCCGGATCGGGACGGAGTTCGGGCTGGCCGTCGTCGTCGCCTCGCACCTGCTCGGCGAGATCGAGCGGGTGTGCGACTTCCTGGTCGCGATCGACGCCGGGCGGCTCCTCCGGGCGGCGCCCCTGGGCACGTACCTCGAGCACACGGGCGTGCTCGCGGTCGAGGTGGACGAGGGGCGCGAGGCGCTCGCCGAGGCGCTGGCGGCCCGGGGCCTCTCGGCCCGGGTCGACGGGCGGGAGGTGCTCGTGGCGATCGAGGCCGGGGCGCGTCGCGAGCTGCCCTGGGATCTCGTCCGGGATGCGGTCGCCGAGCTGGGCCTGCCGCTCGTCCGGATCGAGCAGCGCCGGCGGGCCCTGGCCGAGCTCTTCCGCGACGATCCGGCGGGTGAAGGCACGCCGACGCGATGACGAGCGGGCATCCTCCGCCGGCGGCCGCCACGAGCCCGACCGGCAGCATCTACGACCTGGGCTACCAGCGCTACGACGGCCCGCGGCTCGGCCGGCGGGGGGCGGTCACGGCGCTCTTCGCCCACAGCCTGCGGGCGAGCTTCGGGATCGGCCGGGGCGGACGGGCGAAGGTCGTCCCGCTCGGGCTGGCGGGCCTGGCCCTCCTGCCCGCCCTCGTCGCGGTCGGCCTCCAGGCGCTCCTCGGTCGAGCTGGCCTCGCCGGCCAGGGGGGCGTCAGCTCGCCGATCCGCTACGACACGTACTACGGCTACGTCGAGACGCTGGTGATGCTCTTCGTGGCCGCCCAGGCGCCCGAGCTGCTCGGGCGCGACCAGCGCTACCACGTCCTGTCGCTCTACTTCTCGCGGGCGCTGCGCCGGGCCGACTACGCCCTGGCCAAGGGCGCGGCCCTCGTGACCGCGATCCTGATCGTCGTCCTCGCCCCCCAGGCGCTCCTCTTCGTCGGGCTCTCGCTCTCGGACCGCGACGTCCCGGCGGCGATCGCGCGGAACGCCGCCTTCCTGCCGCCGGTGATCGCCCAGGCACTCGCGATCTCGCTCCTGCTCGGCTCGGTCAGCCTTGCCCTCGCCGCCTGGACGCCCCGCCGGGCGTGGGCGACGGCGCTGATCATCGGCGCCTTCATCGTTCCGCCCGTCATCGCCCAGGTCGTCCTCCGGGTCGTGCCCGGCGATCTCGGCCGGGTGATCGTCCTGCTCAGCCCGAACGACGTCCTGGCCGGCCTGAACGCGCTCTTCTTCGACCGAGCCCCCGGTCCGGGGACGGTCGCCCAGGCCGACCTGCCGGGGCCGCTCTACCTGGCCGCGGCGACGGTCCCGATCGCGCTCCTCCTGGCCGTCCTCGTCCGGCGCTACCAGCGGATCGCGGCGTGACCCCGACCGGGCGGGCGGGCCCCGCCGTCGAGCTCCGGAACGCATCGCGCTGGTACGGCAACGTCGTGGCCGTGAACGACATCTCGTTCGCCCTCGGCCCGGGCGTGACCGGGCTCCTGGGTCCGAACGGAGCCGGGAAGTCGACCCTCCTCCACCTGGTCGCGGGGCTCCTTCGCCCCTCGGCCGGCGCGGTCCTCGTCGGCGGCCGGAGCACCTGGCGCAACCCCTCGGTCTACCGCTCGATCGGGCTCGTCCCCGAGCGCGAGGCCGTCCATCCGTACCTCAGCGGCTACGAGTTCGTCCGGTACAACGCCCGCCTCCAGGGCCTGCCGGATCCGGCCGGCGCGGCGGCCCGGGCGATCGCGACCGTCGACCTCGGCGAGGTCCAGCACCGGCCGATCGGGACGTACTCGAAGGGGATGCGCCAGCGCGTCAAGATCGCCGGCGCCCTCGTCCACGACCCGCCCGTGCTCCTGCTCGACGAACCGTTCAACGGGATGGACCCGCGCCAGCGGCTGCACATGATCGAGCTCCTCCGGGCGATGGCGGTCGAGGGGCGGACGATCCTCTTCTCGTCGCACATCCTCGAGGAGGTCGAGCGGCTCGCCCAGGAGGTCCTCGTGATCTACGCCGGCCGGCTCGCCGCGTCCGGCGACTTCCGCGAGATCCGCCGCCTGATGACCGACCGCCCGCACACGTTCACCGTCCGCTCGAGCGACGACCGGCGGCTGGCGGCGGCGCTCGTGGCGGAGGGGTCGGTCTTCGGGGTCGAGCTGGCGGACGGCCTCCTCTCGGTCCGCTCGTCCGACTTCGCCGCCTTCACCCGGGCCCTGCCCCGGATCGCGCGGGACCTGGGGGTCACGCTCTTCGAGCTCCACCCGGCCGACGAGTCGCTCGAGAGCGTCTTCGCCTACCTGGTGCGCCGATGATCCGGGCGATCGTCGGGGTGACCGCCCGCGGCGTCCTCGGCCGGCGCCGAAGTCTCGTCGTCGTCCTCTTCGCCGCCCTGCCGGTTCTCGTCGCGCTTGTCGTCCGGGCCGGGGGGAGCACCGGCGACGCTGTCTCGCTGAGCGCCGACCTGCTCGACGCCCTCGTCGTGCGGACCGTCCTGCCGCTCGTCGCGCTCGTCTTCGGGACCGCCGTCCTCGGCTCGGAGCTCGACGACGGGACCGCGATCCACCTGCTCGTCAAGCCGGTCGAGCGCTGGCGGATCGTGCTCGCCAAGCTCGTCGTCGCGGCGGTCCTGACCGTCGGCCTGGCCGCCGCGGTCACGCTCGTCGCCGGCCTGGTCGTGGGTGCCGGGCGGGGCGCCGAGCGGCTCGTCGTCGCCTCGACCGTCGCGGTGGCGGTCGGGGGTGTCGTCTACGCCGCCCTCTTCCTCGCCCTCAGCCTCGTCACGAGCCGGGCGCTCATCGTCGGGCTCGGCTACGTCCTCGTCTGGGAGGGCGCCCTGGGCGGCCTGCTCGAGGGGACGCAGGCGTTCAGCGTCCGCCAGTACACGCTCGCGATCGCGCGCCTGCTCGCCGGCGGCGACGGGCAGGCGATCAACGTCACCCTCGACCCGTCGACCGCGATCGTCCTGTCAGCGATCGTCCTGGCCGGGGCGTTCGGGCTCGCCGTCCGCCGGCTGGCGACGTACGAGATTCACGGCACCGCCTGACGGGCCCTGGACGCGGGGCCTCCTGGGCCGCCAGCTGGCGACGTACGAGCTCAGATGAACAGCGAGACGTCCGCGTCGGCCGCCCAGGAGAGGAAGTGGGTCGCCCCGCAGACCGGGTCGATCCCGTCGATGAACCCGTCCTTCGAGAAGCCGAAGACGTCCATCGTCATCCCGCACGGGATCAGCTTCACGCCGAGCTCGAGGGCGACCTCGATCAGCTCGTCGATCGAGGCGACGCCGTGGTCCTTGAACTGGCGCTTCATCATCGCCGTCGCGATCGGGGTCATCCCCGGCAGGGCGGTCAGGAGCTGGGGCATCGGGACCGGCATCGGCATCGCCGGGTTGCCGGTCGTGCCGACCTCGAGCCTGCGGTCCTTCTGGAGGATCTTCAGCCCGTAGAAGGTGAAGAAGATCCCGGCCTCCCAGCCGAGGGTCGCCGCGGTCGTGGCCAGGATCAGCGGCGGGTACGCCCAGTCGAGCGTTCCCTTGGTGGCGATGATCGCGAGCTTCTTGGGCTTCGCGGCCCGCTCGGCCTCCCTGATCGCGAGGAGCTCCTCGACCCGGGCGGTGACCATCGCGTCGACCCGGTCGCGGATCAGGGCGTCGAGATCGCCGATCCCGCCCAGGGTCTCTCCGGATGTCTGGACCATGTGAGACGCCTCCCTTCCTGGAGCTGGTCGTCGCGCCGACCGGACGGCGCGCTCATCGCCGGCCCCGCGCGGGCCGGCCCTGCTCAGCCGGTTCAGGCCGGCACCTTGCGCCGGTTCAGGCCGGCACCTCGGACGTCGTCGCGGCGATGACCGCGGCGACCCAGTCGGCCGGCGCCACCCCCGGGATCTCCGGCCGTGTCCGCGCGTAGTAGCCCTCGACGCGCTCGAGCAGCGCCGGCTCGCTCAGCTCGCAGCCGACGAGCAGCTCGTCGAGCTCGACCGGCATCGAGGCCGGGCGGGCGGTGAAGTCGCCGGAGAACGCGACGTCGTCGAGGCGGCCGTCGCGGACGCGGGCGACGCACCGGATCAACCCGCCGGGTGCCTTGTGGGCGCCCTCGCCGACGCGGACGTCCTGGTGGATCTTCACCCCGGCCCGGCGCAGTCCGCCGCCCTCCTCGAGCCACTCGCGGCTGGCGAAGCGGACGTCGAGCTGCTCGGCCAGGGCGAGCTCGTCGGGGCGCAGCTCGCCGGGCACGATCGGGCGCCCGAGGAGCTCCGAGCAGGCGGCGACGTAGGCGGCCACGACGGTCGCCCGCGACGGCGGCGTGCCCAGCTCGCGGCGCATCGTGGTCATGTAGTCGGTCAGCGACTGGATCACCTTGTCCCGGAACTTTTCCGAGGGGACGCGCAGGACGCGGGCCATCGCGGCCACGTCGAAGTCGAACATCAGGCTGCCGACGAGCACCTCGGCCCGGTCCATCCGCGCCGCGCCGGTCCCGCCGATCTTCCGCCCGGCGACGTGGATGTCGTTGATCGGCCGGTACTCGGCCGCGATCCCGAGGGCGCGGTAGGTCCGGACGAGGGTCTCGCTGTAGAGCGCGAAGCGGGCCTCGACGGTCGCCGGCAGGTGGGCGGCCTCGAAGATCCACTGGGTGAAGAGCTGGTTGCCGTCGAGGTAGACCGCCCCGCCGCCGACCTCGCGCCGGAGGACGGGATAGCCGTGCTCGGCGCAGTAGGCGAGGTCGACCTCGCGCTCGGCGTCCTGGTGGCGCCCGATGCTGACGTACGGCGCGTCGGGCGAGACGAGCAGGATCGTGTCCGGCGCGCCCTCGGTGAGCGCGTAGCCCACGGCATGGAAGATCGTCTGCGAGCGGAGCGGTGGGACGGTCCCCAGGTCGAGCAGGCGGATCGGTTCGGTCGTCATCGTCGGATCGTCCTCAATCGGCGCACCGGAAACAGCTCAGCCCGAGCTCCTCGATCCGCGCCTGGTAGCGCTCGACGGCCGCCCGGCCGGTGACGAGGCCGATCCGCTCGGGTTCCCATTCGTCGGGCCGGAGCCGGACCAGCCAGCCCGCCCCGTACGGGTCGCGGTTGGCGATCAGGATGTCGTCGCGGAACGTCGCCTCGTTCGTCTCGACGACCTCGCCGCCGACCGGGGTGGGGAACGGGCCGGCCCACTTGGCGGTCTCGATCGTGGCCGTGCTCTGGCCGGCCTCGAGGCGGCGCCCGACGCGCTTGAACTGGATGTGGAGGATCTTCCCCGAGCGGGTCTGGGCGACGTCGGTCATCCCCAGCCGGAGCGTCCCGTCGGCGAGCGGTCGCAGCCAGACGTCCCGGGGCACGTCGTACCAGAGGTCCTCGGGGATGTCGCAGCCGCGGTGGACGCTCATGGGACGCTCACAGGCTCACTCGCAGCTGATCCCCTCGGCCTCGAGGAAGGCCCGGTACGCCTCGACGGCGTGCGTGCCGGTGTGCAGCTCCGAGCGCTGGACGCTCCACAGGCTGGCCCGCAGCCGGCAGATCCAGCCCGCGCCGTACGGGTCGGTGTTGACCAGGGTCGGCTCCCGGGCGAGCGCCTCGTTCACCTCGATCACCTCGCCGTTCACCGGCGTGGGGACCGGGCCGACCCACTTGCCGCTCTCGACCGTGGCCACGCTCTGGCCGCGTTCGAGGACCTTGCCGACCTTCTTGGTGGTCACCGCCACGACCCGCGAGGCGAGGTGCTGGGCGGGATCGGTGATCCCGAGGGTCAGGATGTCGTCGCCGTCGTCGCGGACCCAGACGTGCTTCTCGATCCAGTAGTGGAGCTCCTCGGGGATGTTGCAGCCGCGGACGTTGGTCATGTGGTCCCTCCTGCCGGGGTGTCCTCGCGGATCGGGGGCAGTCCGACCCGCTCCGCGTGCGACGCATGGAGATGGTAGAGGAGCAGGTCGAAGGCGACCAGCGTGATCTCGCGCCGGAACTCCTCGAGGAAGCCCGGCTCGCGGCCACGCGGGTTCGCCACCCGCTCGAGGCCCTCGTCGCAGAACGGACAGTCGAGGGCGAACAGGAGCCGGCCCTTCGCCTCGTCGCGCGACATCCGGACCTGGTCGGCGTGGTCGCGGCCCAGGTGGGCGTGGGTCTCCATCCGGGTGCCGGGTACGGCGCAGTAGGGGCAGTTCACGTCGCGACCCGGGCCGTCGCCCCGGCCGCGGCCGTCGTCCCGTCCACGGCCGTCGCCGTCGCCGTCGGGTCCGCGGCCTCCGCCCCGTCCGCGGGCGTCTCGCCGGCAGGTTCGCCGGCCGGCGGGTTCGCGCCCAGCCGGCGCTCGAGCTCGGCGACGAGGTCGAGAATCGCCGCCCCGAGCGGAGCGAGCGCGACCCGGTCGGTCTCGAGCTCGCGGCTGACGAACCCGGCAACTGCCAGGCCCCCGATCCAGTCCGCGGCGGCGACCCGGTCGCCCGCCCACGGCCGCCCGACCGCGATCTCGGCGATCGGGCGGGGCCCGTCGCGCAGGGTCTCGAGGAGCGAGATCGTCCCGGCCTCGCCCGCGCTGCGCAGGGTCCGGAGCAGGTAGTGGCGCCAGGCTGTCGTCCCGACCGGCGCACCGGAGCGAGGCGCAGCGGCCGGGACGGCGGCCGGGACGGGCTCGCGGAAGGCGAAATCCGCCAGGCGCTCCTCCGCCCGCCGCTGCTCGGCCACCCGGCGCCGAAGCCCGGCCGCGAGCGCCTCGAGCAGGGCCTCGCCGTTCATCCGCCCGTCCCCGCGCCGTTCATCCGCCCGTCCCCGCGCCGCCCGGCCCGGCGCCAGCCGCCGCCCCTCCGCCCGGCCCCGCCCCGGCCCCCGCTGTCGCTCCGACCGCGAGCGCCTCGCCCCCGGCGGCGGCCACCTCCGGACCGAGCTCGATCGCCGCTGCCACGAGCTCGATCAGGTCGCTGACCGCGAGCCGCCCGTCGAGACCGGTCGCCTTGGCCGCCGCGGTGTACATCGTGAGGTCCTTGGGGCAGGCGGTCACGAAGTCGGCGACGCCGTCGAGCGCGGCGGCCTCGCGCATCCGCTGCTCGGAGGGCCGCTCGCGGAGCCCCGAATCGTCCATCCAGATCCGCCCCCCGCCGGCCCCGCAGCAGAACGTGTTCGAGCGATTGCGGGGCATCTCGACGAGCTCGGCCCCGATCGCCGCGAGCACCTCGCGCGGGGCGACGGTGACCTCGCTGTAGCGAGCCAGGTAGCACGGGTCGTGGTAGGTCACCCGCCGCCCGATCGGCGCCCGCGCCGCCAGGTGGCCGTCGCGGAAGAGCGCGCTCAGCAGCTCGCTGTAGTGCCAGACCTCGTGCTCGGCGCCGAACTGGGGGTACTCGAACCGGAGCGTGTTCAGGGTGTGCGGGTCGGTGGTCACGATCCGCCGGAAGCGCGCCTTCGCGAGCTGGCCGACGTTGTGCTCGACGAGCATCTCGAACAACCCCTCCTCGCCGACCCGGCGGACGTCGTTGCCGGCGTTCCGCTCACCCTCGTAGAGGATGCCGAAGTCGACCCCGGCCGCCTCGAAGACGCGGGCCACGAGCCGGGTCGCGGCCTGGACGCGGGCATCGAACGAGGCGAAGTCGCCCACGAACCAGAGCCAGTCGACGGACTCCCGGCGGGCATCCCGGATCGGGGTCGGCAGGCCGTCAGACCAGCGGCCGCGGAGCCGCCCGGACTGGCCGAACGAGTTGCCCTGCTTGGCCAGGTTCGTGAGTGCGGCCTGGAGGCCGGGCTCGATCATCCCCTGGTCGATCAGCGAGCGGCGCATCCCGACGATCGCCGGGACGTGCTCGATCCCGACCGGGCAGGCTTCGACGCAGGCGAGGCAGGTCGTGCACGACCAGAGCGTCTCGGCCCGGATCAGGCCGCCGGCGATCAGGCCGCCGCTCGAGGGCGGGGCGATCTCGAAGACGGGCGGCCCGGTCCGCTCGGCCACGGCCTGGCCGTCGCCCCAGGCGTGGTCGGTCCGCCGCTCGGCATTCGGGGCCAGGATCGCCCAGGCCGCGTCCGCCTGCTGGCGCAGGTCGAGGATCAGGTCGCGCGGCGAGAGCGGGGCGCCGGAGGCGGCGGCCGGGCAGGCGGCATGGCAGCGTCCGCACTTCGTGCACGCGTCGAGGTCGAGGAGCTGCTTCCAGGTGAAGTCGGCGAGGTCGCGCAGCCCGACATGGCCGTCGGACGCGACCGGCGCGGCGAGCGCCGGCACGACCGGGGCCGGGGCCGGCTCGAGGACCGGCAGGCGCCGACCGGCGTGCGGCGAGCGGAGGACGACGTTCGCCCCGCTCGTGAGCATGTGGACCGCCTTGGCGAACGGGATGTAGGCGACGAAGGCGAGGGCGACGACGGCATGGCTCCACCAGAGCGAGAGATGGAGCCCGGCCGCCGCGTCCGCGCTCAGGCCGGCCGCCGCCAGGGCCCGGCCGAGCGCGTACCCGACCGGCGAGAAGAGCTCGAACCAGGGGAAGTCGTGGGCCACGATCCGGAGCGCCTCGACGATGAAGCCGCTGACCCCGAGGAGGGCGAGCCAGCCGAGGAAGATCCAGTCGCCGCGGACGAACCCGCGCCGGTCGCTCGTTGCCGGATCGAGGTCGACCCGCCGGTAGTCCGCGGCCGGCGTCCGGGCCCGCCAGCGGCGCCAGGCCATCGCCCCCAGCCCGGCCAGCATCGTCAGCCCGAGCAGGTCGAGGACGAGCGAATAGCCGACGTAGAAGGCGCCCCAGAAGAAGTGGTAGTCGGGGGCGAGGATGCCCACGATGTCGGTGTCGACGGTCAGGATCGCGGTCCCGATGAACAGGACGATGAAGCCCCACATGATCGCGGCGTGCCACAGCCCGGCGTACTCGTCACGCTTGCCGACCGTCCGGCTGGTGGCCGTGGCGATCGTCCCCCGGAACGCGCGCGAGAGGAACGAGCCGGGCGATCCGAAGCGATCCTCGTGGCGGCCGCGGAGGTACTTGCGGACCTTCAGGCCGAGGCCGGCGAAGAAGATGAGCGTGGCGAGCGCGGCGAGCAGGTAGAAGAGCGCCTCGCCGGTCGCCCCGACCCCCTCGAAGACCTCCCGCGTGACCGACCGATCGAGCATCGTCCGCCCTGTCGCTCAGCCGGTCAGGCGCTTCGTGAGCGCCGGCACGACGTCGAGGATGTCGGCCACCGCCCCGTAGTCGGCGACCCCGAAGATCGGGGCCCGCGGGTCGGTGTTGACCGCGATGATCAGCTCGGCGTCGCGCATCCCCTCGAGGTGCTCGGGCGCGCCGCTGATGCCGAGGGCGAGGTAGAGCTTCGGCTTCACCCGCAGGCCGGACTTGCCCACCTGGCGGGTCCGCGGCAGCCAGCCCGCGTCGGCGATCGGGCGCGAGGACGAGACCGCGCCGCCGAGGGCGGCCGCCAGCTCCTCGACGAGCTCGATGTTCTCCTGCTCGCCGATCCCGCGGCCGATCGAGACGAGGATCGACTCGCGGGTGATGTCGACGTCGCCCGCCTCCGGCCGGTGGAAGGCCCGGAAGCGAACCCGGGTGTCGAGCGCCGGCGGCGCGACCCGCTCGACGGCCGGGCTGCCGGCGACCCGCCCGGCCTCGGCCGGGAACGCGCCGGCCACGACGGTCGCGATCCCGCGCCCGTCGCGGAAGCGGACCCGGACGTCGATCTTGCCGGCGTAGAGCCGGCAGGTGACGAGGGGCGAGCCGCCGTCGATGACGACGTCGGTGGCGTAGGCGGCGAGGGGCAGGCCGGTCGCCCCGGACAGGCCGGCCGCGACGTCCATCCCGACCCCGGTGTTCGGGGCGAGGACGAGGGCCGGTGCCCGGTCGCGGACGAGCGGGACGAGCGCCGCCTGCCAGGCCGAGGGGGTGAACTCGGCCAGGGCGGGGTCCTCGAGGGCGAGGATCCGGCCGGCGGCGCCGAGCTGTCCGACGAGCGGCTCGACGGCGCCCCCGAGGAGGAGCGCGACCGCCTCGCCGCCGGTCGCCGCGGCGAGCTCGCGGGCTCGTCCGAGGAGCTCGAGGGTGCCCTCGGTGACCGCCCCGTCGCGGTGCTCGACGAGGACGAAGACGTCGGCGCTCATCAGGCACCTCCCCTGGCCAGGCCGCGCTCGCGCAGGATCGCGGCGATCCGGTCGGCAACCGCGGCGGCGTCGCCCTCGATCATCTCGGCGTGGCCGCTCGCCTCGGGGACCGCCATCGACTCGATCACCAGCCCGCCGTCGGCGGGGACGCTGACCTCGAGTCGCCCGATCTCGGCGGTCTTGAGCAGCTGGCGGACCCGGCTGACCGGGGCGTAGCGGGGCGCCTCGCGCGAGGTCTGGACGCCGAGGACGGCGGGCAGGTCGAGCTCGAACTCGGCGACGAGGCCGCCGGCGTACTCCTGGTGAACGGTCGCGGTCCGCCCGTCGGGCCCGATCGAGATGTGGGTGACGACGCTCACGTGGGGCAGGTCGAGCTCGGCCGCGACGAGCGGTCCGACCTGGCCGTCGAGGTCGTCGATCGCCTGGACGCCGGTCAGGACGAGGTCGTGGGGGAGCCCGCGCAGGGCGGCCGCGAACGCCCTCGCCGCGGTGTGCGAGTCGGGCGGCCGGTCGAACGAGCCGACCTTGATCACCCGGTCCGCGCCGCGGGCCAGGCAGGTGGCGAGCATCTCGTCGACCGAGCCGGTGTCGAGCGCCAGGCAGGTGACGGCACCGCCGACGAGGTCGCGCACCTGGAGCGCCTCCTCGAGCGCGTACTCGTCCCACTCGCTCGTCACGAGGCTCAGCCAGTCGCGGGCCAGATCGGTCCCGGACGGGTCGATCTCGAGCTCCTCGGCGAGATCGGGGACCTGCTTGAGCAGTACCACGAGTTCCATCCATCCTCCTCGGTCGGGTCGCGGGCTGGTCGGTCGGCGGGTCGGGCTTCGGTCGGGGCGCGCTCAGGTCGCGGGCGGCTGCATCGCCTGGTCGATCAGCTCGATGATGTCGCGCACAATCAGCCGGCCGTCGTTGCCGGTCGACTTGACCGCGTCCTCGAAGCGCGACGGCTCGTACGGGCAGGCGACCGAGAGGATGCCGGTACCGTCCATCCCGACCGTGGCCACGGCCTCGCGGACACGGCGCTCGGAGAGCCGCTCGGAGACGTGGTCGGCGACGAACCCGTCGAGCCACATCCCGCCCCCGCCCCCGCCGCAGCAGTAGCCGTTCGAGCGCGAGTGCGGCATCTCGACCAGCCGGATGCCCGGGATCGCCTCGAGCAGCCGGCGCGGCGCGTCGTACTCGCCGTTGTTCCGCCCCAGGTAGCACGGGTCGTGGTAGGTCACCTCGAGCTCGACCGGCGAACGGAACTCGATCCGGTCCACGAGCGGGGCAAGGAACTGGGTGTAGTGGAGGACCTCGCCCTCCCAGCCGAGTCGCGGGTAGTGGTTGCGGAACGCGTTGTAGGCGTGGGGGTCCATGACCACGAGCCGGTTGAACCGGTACTTGCGCAGGGTCCGGATGTTCTGCTCGGCGAGCAGCTCGAACAGGCCGGCCTCGCCGGCCAGGCGGGCCGAATCCCCGTCGCTCCGTTCCTCCGCGCCGAGGATCGCGAAGTCGACCCCGAGGGCGGTCAGGACGCGGGCCATCGCCCGCGCCGCGTCCTTGCCGCGCGGGTGGTACGAGGTGTAGTCCGAGACGTACCACAGGACGTCGACCGGCCGCCCGAGCTCCGAGATCAGGGGGACCGGCACGCCCGCGTCGGCGGTCCAGTCGGCCCGCCGCCGGGCCGGCTCGCCGAGCGGGTTGCCCTGGCGCTGGAGGTTCTCGAACACCTTCTGGAGCTCGGCCGGGACCTTGCCCTCGAGGACCGCCTGCTCGCGGATCGCGGGCATGAACTCGAGCGGGTTCACCTCCTTGGGGCAGACCCGGTAGCAGTTGCCGCAGGTCGTGCACAGCCAGAGGTCGGGGTCGTCGAGCAGGTTGTTGCCGCGCAGGACCTTGACGTTCAGCTTGCGCGGGCCGTAGCTGCCGACGTGCTGGACCGGGCAGACGGGGACGCACTTGCCGCACTGGTAGCAGTTCCGGAGCGACTCGCCGCCGGCGAGGCCGGTCACCCAGTCCATCGCCTCGGTCGGGTACTCGGTGATCGCGCGCTCGCTGAACATCCGGTTCCAGCGACCGGAGATGTCGATCCCGTCGATGACGGCGTGATCGGACTCGATGATCCGGTCGACCTTGACGACGGGCAGCTCCTGCATGGGACGCCTAGGCCTCCAGTCGATGAACGCCGTGCAGCCGGCGGACGAGATCGGGCAGCTGGGGGATCACCCGGTTGAACTCCTGGCTCATCCGCAGGCGGGTGACGGTGTACAGGTAGACCCCGTAGATCGCGGCCAGGTAGACGTCGACCACGAACGGGCTGGCCCGCATCCGGCGAAAGCCGAGCTCGTCGGCGGTCGCGATCACGGCCGCGGTCGCCGCCCCGACGCGCAGGTAGACCGCCCCCGGATCGGGGCCGCTGAAGTCGAACTCGTCGACCATGACCAGGGGCAGGGCGCCGGTCCGGACCTCCGGGTCCCACATCCAGCGCGCCCACAGCCAGTGGCGCTCCGGGTCGAGGTAGTGGAGGCACTCGCCGGCGAGCTCGCGCCGGACCGCCGGCTCGAGGCCCGGCAGGGCCTCGTCGAAGGCGCGGAAGCGGTCCGCGACGTGGCCCGCTCCGTGGAGCAGCTCGCCGATCGCGCGGGCGAGCGCCGGTGCGCCGACCGCGACGAGCAGCTGGTCGGAGCGGCGCCGGGTGGCGAAGACCCGACCGAGGATCGGCCGGACCGCCTCGGCCGTCCCCCCGGCGAGGGCGTCCGGGGCGAGGGCCGGCAGGAGCAGCTCGCGCTTGCGGGCGAGGAGCTCGGCGATCGTGCCGATCTCCTCCTCGTTGATCCGGATCAGCGCCTCGCGCATGAACTCGACCGCGCTCGGCGCGTCGACCTCGTCGGACCCGCCGGCGTGCGGGAGAGCGGCGGACCCGGCGCCGGCAGCCACCGTCGCCCGGGCGTACGGCCCGACCATCGTCACCGACCCGCTGCCGCCGCCCGGGCCCCGCTCCGGATCGCCCCGAGGGCCTTCATCGCCGCCGCACCGGCCATGTTCATCGAGTCCTCGAGGTCCTTCGGCCCGGCGGCCGCCCCCGCCACGTAGATCCCCGGCACGCTCGTGCTCACCGGGTCCATCGGCTCGCCGGGGGTGCGGATGAAGCCGTACTTGTTCGCCTCGAGGCCGAGGATGCCGGCGATCTCGCGCGTGCCCCGGCTGGGCTCCATCCCGACCGACAGGACGATCACGTCCATGAGCACCTCGAGCGGGCGGCCCATCGTCGTGTCCTCGCCCTTCATCAGCAGGCGGTCGCCGCGCTGGACGATCTCGGTCACGATCCCCCGGATGTAGTTCACGTTGTACTGCTCCTGGGCCGGCCAGTAGATCTCGTTCTCCCAGTAGCCGTACATCCGCATGTCGATGTAGAAGATGTAGACCTTCGCCTCGGGGACCAGGCGGCGGATCTCGATCGCCTCCTTCGAGGCGACCCCGCAGCAGACCTTCGAGCAGTACTCGTTGCCCAGACGGCGGTCGCGCGAGCCGACGCACTGGATGAAGGCGACGTTCCGGGGCGGCTCGCCGGTCGAGGGCCGGACGAAGCGGTGCTCGCTGAGCATCTTCTCGGCGTCGGGCAGGGTGATCACGTCGGGGAACTCGTAGTAGCCGTAGACCTGCGTCTCGCGCCCCGGGTCGAAGTGGCTGAAGCCGGTGGCGACGACGATCGCCCCGGCCTCGACCTCGCGGGTCGCCCCGTCCGGCCCGGCCACGGTCACCCGGAAGTCGCCCACGCTGCCCGTGCAGGCGGTCACCGTCGAGCCGAGGTGGAGCTCGACGTTCGGGTGGTCGACCCGCCCCCGGAGCCGGTCGAGCGCCTCCTGGGCGCTCCCCAGGTGCGGGGTCAGGGCGGCGTAGTTCGACTCGTCGGGGGTGCCGCCGAGGACCGGTCGGCGCTCGACGAGGATCGCCCGGGCGCCCAGCTCGGCGAGGGCGTGGGCCGCCTCCAGACCCGCCGGGCCACCCCCGACGACGAGCACGGACTCAGGCATCGGCGTCCTCCCAGGTCAGGAACTGCTGATCCCCCTTCTTGAGCCGCTCGAGGTCGTCCTCGAACTCGCGCCAGCGTTCGCGCCAGTCGATCCCCATCTTCTCGAGCAGGGGCCGGTACTCGGTGTTGTGCCAGTGGAGCTGGGCGACGCGGTACGGGTGGGCGCCCATCGCCAGGGCCGCGAACTGCGCCTCCGACATCACCGGCACGCCCACCTTCCGATCGTGGGCCCGGGCCGCGAACTGGCTCTGGTCGAGGGTCGTCACGCAGCCGGTGTCGTGGGTCAGGACGACGTCCGGGTTCGCCTCCTCGCGCATCACCTCGATCTTGCGCAGGGTGGCGAACGAGCGGGTGAAGTCGCGCTGGACGAGGATGTGGCGGAAGCCGAAGCCGCAGCAGTCGAACCAGGTGGAGTAGTCCTTGACGTTCGCCCCGAGGGCGGTGACGACGGCCGAGACGACCGCCGTGCGCTGCCCGCCGTAGACGTCCGGGTCGTAGATCGCGTCCTCGACCACGAGCTTGTGGTAGTGGCAGGCGGGGTGGACCGTGACGTCGATGTTCGAGAGGTCGAGCACCCGGCGCTTCGCGAACTCGTCGCGCATCGCGTAGACCCACTCGGAGTAGTGGACGATCTCCTCGGGCATGACGAACGGCTTGCCCAGCTTGTCGCAGATCCGGCGCACCTCGTCGCGCAGCTCGGCGTGCTCGACGAGCTCCTCGCGGACCTCCTTGTAGTGGCCGTACGAGGTTCCGCAGTGGATGAGCGGGAAGTAGCCGCTCTCGTAGGCCGCCCCGAAGTTGCGCATCGCGACCGCCGCCTGGGCCCCCGAGTTCGAGGTCGCCGAGGCGTAGTAGTTCCAGGCCGTGCACGAGGTCTGGTCCTTGGGGTCCGCGTAGTCCGCGCCGAGCTTGCGGTGGAGCCAGAAGATCGAGGTCGAATAGCCGGGGATGTGGCCGCACTGGCCGCACGACTTGTGGTGCCAGGTCCGGGCGACGGGGATCTTCTTCGTCCGGCCGTACTTCGTGGTCACCGGCAGCCAGGGCTCGGGGACGCGCTGGACGAGCCATTCGCCCTTCGCCTCGAGCTCGAACACCTTCTCCCGGATGTCCTCCGTGGGCGGAGCGGCCAGGCCGCGTTCGGCCTGTGCGGCGCGCCGGCCTTCGATGACGTTCAGCGGGATCGGCATGGCAGGGGCCTCCTTCTCGATCCGCGTCTCAGTCGGCCGTGTAGCCGGCTTCTTCGAGCAGCTCTTCCATGACGTCGTTGAGGATCATGTGCAGGCCCGCGTCGACCTGCCGGATCATGTCCAGCACCCCGGTCATGTGCCAGATCAGGTAGAGCTCGGTCAGGGTCCTGTCGGTGACCTCCCAGGCGGTCGAGGTCGTGTGGAGCGTGTCCGGCGGCAGCGCCCGGCGCCAGAGCTCGAGGTTGTCCGAGATCTCCTTGACGTGCGGGCCCCAGTCGGGGAAGGCGTTCGGCTGGAGCATGTCGGGCGAGACCTGGGTCCCGGTCGACATGATCTTGTAGACGACCCGGCCGTAGCCTTCGAGCGCCTGGCGGGCCGAGCCGAGGCCGTTGTTGATCGCCACCTCGCGCATCACCGTGATCAGGCCGCCCGGGTTGTTGCCGCGCGGGCAGCGGGTGCACGAGAAGCACTGCGAGCAGTTCCAGATGTCGTCGTTCAGCTGCTCGTAGAACATCCCGAGGTCCTCGCGCGCCGCCGCCTGGGCGATCTTGCGCGGCGAGAAGTCGTAGAACCGGGCCGAAGGGCAGGCCGCGACGCAGATCCCGCACTCGTAGCAGCCGTAGAGGTAGTCGGTGAAGCGGATGTCCGCCTTCACCTCGTCGAACAGGCGCTGCTTCGTCTCGAGCGGGACGTCCTCGTAGCGCGCCTGGAGTGTCACCGGCGCCGGCCCTCCGACGCCGCCCGGGCGACCGCGCTCGTGGCCATCAGAAGCAGATCACGCGGTCGGCCTCGAGGGCCATGTCGTTGAACGCCGCCCCGCCGATCATCTCGACCCCGTCGATCAGGTCGGCGTGGGTCAGCCCGTGCAGGTCGAGGCTCGGCTGGCAGACGTAGAACTTCACCCCGAGGTCGAGGGCCTGGTCGATGAACCGCCGCAGGGGCGCCCCGTGGCCGTCGTGCTTGGGCACGATCAGCGACTCGGCGACCCCCTTCCGGAGCAGGGTCGGCCCGTTGACCGTGAAGTAGATCCCGACCTCGATGTCCATCGCGGCCGCGGTCGTGGCCAGGTAGATCGGCGTGGCGCTCCGCTCCGGGTTGTTGACGCCGCCGGTGTGGACGTAGAGCAGGCGCGCCATCGGGGTCCTCGCTGTGTCCGGTCCAGGCTCGACAGGCGCCCGCTCAGGCCTTGCGGATCCAGAAGCGCATGACGCCGCCCGCCTGGTCCTGGGAGACGATCGGGTTGCCGGTCTGCTTCGACCAGGCGGCGACGTCCGGCACCGAGCCGGGATCGGTCGCCTCCATCAGGACGACCTCGCCGCTCGACATCTCCTTGACCGCCTTCGAGAGCTTGACGATCGGCATCGGGCAGAGCAGGCCCTTGCAGTCGAGCGTCCGGTCCGGAGCGATCGCCTCAGCCATCCTGGTCCCTCCGTGTCTTCCGGTCCGGGCCTCCGTGCGTTCGCCACCGAGTGCCGAATGGACCGTGATTCACAGGCCTATTGTCATATCGTGATGTCGCTATATACTCCCGCCCAGCCTGCCTGTCAACGTCGAAATCCGCATGGAGGGGCGGTCAGCGGTGGCGAACTTCGCCTGGGTGATCGACCAGACGAGCTGCATCGGCTGTCATGCCTGCACGACTGCCTGCAAGGCCGAGCACGACGTCCCGCTCGGGGTGAACCGGACCTGGGTGAAGTACGTCGAGACGGGCACCTTCCCGGCCACCCGGCGCCAGATCGCGGTCCTGCGCTGCAATCACTGCGCCGAGCCCCCGTGCGTCGAGGTCTGCCCGACCCGGGCGATGGTCCAGCGCCCGGACGGGATCGTCGACTTCGACACCGACCGCTGCATCGGCTGCAAGGCCTGCCTCCAGGCCTGCCCGTACGATGCGATCTACATCGACCCGGCCGAGCACGTGGCCGAGAAGTGCAACTTCTGCGCCCACCGCGTCGACCAGGGCCTGCTGCCGGCGTGCGTCGTCGTCTGCCCGACCGAATCGCTCCTCTTCGGCGACCTCGACGACCCGGCCAGCCGGGTGAGCCGGATCGTCTCGAGCCGGCCGACGACCGTCCGGCGCCCGGAGCAGGGGACCCGCCCGAAGGCGTTCTACCTGGGCGCCTCCGACGCGACCCTCGATCCGCTCGTCCCGGTCCATGAGACCGCCTACATGTGGGCCGAGCGCCGGACCGGCGGGGCGAAGGACCACACAGCCGAGCTGGCCGGCTGGGCGTCGAGCGTCGGCGAAGTCGAGCGGGCCGCCGCGGCGGCGACCTCGTCCCGGGCCCTGCCGGTGCTCATCCCCGGGGCGTCGGGCGGTCCCCGCCCGGAGCCGCGCCCGGCCGGGCAGCGGATGCCCAAGGCGCGCGTCGCCTACGACGTCTTCCATCCCCGTCCGTGGGGCTGGAAGGTCGCTCTCTACCTCTGGACGAAGGGGATCGGGGCGGGGGCGTTCGCGATCGCCTTCCTGGCCGCGGCGCTCGGGCTGGCGAGCGTGCCGCGCGAGCTGAACCTCGTCGCCGCGTTCGTCTCGCTGGCCGGGGTGGGGATCACGACCGTGCTCCTGGTCTGGGACCTGAAGCGCCCGGAGCGGTTCTGGACGATCCTCGTCCGGCCCCAGCTCCGGAGCTGGCTGGCGATCGGGGCGTTCGTCCTCGTCGGCTACAGCGGGCTGCTCGGGCTCTGGTTCCTCGGCACCTGGGTCGGGCTCGACGCCGGCCTGCTCGGCCTGCTCGGCTGGCCGACGGTCGTCCTGGCGGCGCTCTCGGCCCTGTACACCGCGTTCCTGCTCGGCCAGTGCGAGGCCCGCGACCTGTGGCAGAACCAGGTGACCGGGATCGTCCTCCTCGCCCAGGCCGCGATCCTCGGCGCGACCGCGGTCCTCGCCGCGGGGGCGGTGCTCGGGGCCCCGGACGACGTCGTCGCGATCGCCCGGGCCGCCCTCCTGGCCGGGGCGGTGGTGAACATCGCCGCGCTCGTGCTCGGCGAGGCACTCGCCGAGCACCCGACGACGAACGCCCGCGCCGCCGCCCACCTTCTCGTCCGCGGCCCGTACCGGGGCGGGTTCTGGCTCGGCGGGGTCGTCCTGGCCGGGCTCCTGCCGCTCGTCGTCGGGACCCTCGTGCCGGCCTCGAGCGCCGTCCTCGCCGCGGCCGGCCTGGCCGCCGCGGCCGGGCTGCTGTGGTACGAACTCGGCTTCATCGCGGCCGGCCAGGCCGTCCCGATCAGCTAGCGAGGCGCGCGATGACCCGCTCCACCCGCCCGACCTGCCGCCCGGACCACCCCGCCAGCCGGGGGGCGATGCAGCCCGGCTTCGAGGCCTTCCCGCCGCCCGAGCGCTGGGACGACTGGACCGAGCTCGACGCGAAGGCCTGGCCGCGGCGCGAGGAGCGCCACTACACGCTCGTGCCCACGACCTGCTTCAACTGCGAGTCGGCCTGCGGGCTGCTGGCCTACGTCGACACCGAGAGCGGCGACGTCCGCAAGTTCGAGGGCAACCCGGTCCATCCCGGCAGCCGGGGCCGGAACTGCGCCAAGGGCCCGGCGACGAAGAACCAGACCGACGATCCGGAACGGATCCTCTACCCCCTGCGCCGGACCGGCGCGCGGGGCGCCGGGGGCTGGGAGCGCTGCACCTGGGACGAGGCGCTCGACGACCTCGCCGGCCGGATCCGGGCGGCGCTCGTCCGGGGCGAGCCGAACAAGGTGATGTACCACGTCGGCCGGCCGGGCGAGGACGGCTTCACCGAGCGGGTCCTCGCCGCCTGGGGGGTCGACGGCCACAACTCGCACACGAACATCTGCTCGGCCGGCGGGCGGGCCGGATACGCCTTCTGGATGGGCTACGACCGCCCCTCGCCGGACTACGCCAACGCCCGGGTGATCCTCCTGATCAGCGCCCACCTCGAGAGCGGCCACTACTTCAACCCGCACGCCCAGCGGATCATCGAGGCCAAACGCCGGGGGGCCCGGGTGATCGTCCTCGACCCGCGCCTCTCGAATACCGCGACCCACGCCGACCACTGGCTGCCGGTCTGGCCGGGCAGCGAACCGGCGCTCCTGCTCGCGATCGCGCGCTACCTGATCGTCGAGGACCGCTTCGACCGCGAGTTCGTCCGGCGCTGGGTGAACTGGCGCGAGTACCTGGCGGCCGAGCTGCCGGGCGAACCGGCGACGTTCGAGCGCTTCGTCGAGGAGCTGAAGCGGCTCTACGAGCGCTACACGCCCGAGTACGCCGAGGCCGAGACGGGGATCCCGGCGGCGACGATCGTGACCGTCGCCGAGGAGGTGGCGCGGGCCGGGAGCGCGCTCGCCGCCCACAACTGGCGGGCCTCGTCGGCCGGGGTCCTGGGCGGCTGGCTGACCGCGCGCTGCCTCTTCTTCCTGAACGTCCTGACCGGGTCGGTCGGGACGCCCGGCGGCACCTCGCCCAACGCCTGGGACAAGTGGGTGCCCCGACCGCCCTACCTGCCGCCCCACCCGGCGCAGTGGAACGAGCTGACCTGGCCGCGCGAGTACCCGCTCGCCTTCTTCGAGATGTCGTTCCTCCTGCCCCACTTCCTGCTCGAGGGCCGGGGCTCGCTCGACGTCTACTTCACCCGGGTCTACAACCCGGTCTGGACGAACCCCGACGGGCTGACCTGGATCGAGGCGCTCCGGCGCGAGGACCTCGTCGGCCGGCACGCCGCGCTCACCCCGGTCTGGAGCGAGACGGCCTGGTACGCGGACTACGTCCTGCCGGTCGGGCTGGGCGGGGAGCGCCACGATCTCCACAGCTACGAGACCCATGCCGGGACGTGGATCGGCTTCCGCCAGCCGGTCACCCGGGTCGCCGCCGAGCGGGCCGGCCGCCAGGTCACCGACACGCGCCAGACGAACCCGGGCGAGGTGTGGGAGGAGAACGAGTTCTGGATCGAGCTCTCCTGGCGGATCGACCCCGACGGCTCGCTCGGCATCCGGCGCTGGTTCGAGGCGCCCGACCGGCCCGGCCAGAAGATGACCGTCGACGACTACTACGGCTGGATCTTCGAGCACTCGGTGCCGGGCCTGCCCGAGGCGGCGGCCGCCGAGGGCCTGACCCCGCTCGCCTACATGCGCAAGTACGGCTCGTTCGAGATCGAATCCGGGGTCTACGGGCGCCACGACGAACCGGTCGACACGACCGCCCCCGGGGTGACCGTCGACCCGGCGAGCGGATTCGTCTTCGGCCCGCCGCCGTCCACCCCGCCGGACAACATCGTCCCGGTCCCGGCCCTGCCGCGCGACGCCTCGGGTCGGGTCCGGCTCGGGGTCGTCGTCGAGGACGAGGCGCGGCGCGGCTTCCCGACCCCCTCGGGGCGGCTCGAGTTCTACTCCACGACCCTCCGCGACTGGGGCTGGCCGGAGCTGGCGATCCCGACCTGGGTCCCGAACCAGGTGAGCCGCGAGCGGATGGACGGCCCGGACGTGTTCGCCCTCGTGCCGACCTTCCGGCTGCCGGTCCTGATCCACACCCGGAGCGGGAACGCGAAGTGGCTGAACGAGATCGCCCACGCCAACCCGGTCTGGATCCACCCGGTCGACGCGGCCCGGATCGGCGTCCGGAGCGGCGACCTCGTCCGGGTCGAGACGGACACCGGCCACCTCGTCAACCGGGCCTGGGTGACCGAGGGGATCCGTCCCGGCGTCGTCGCCTCGTCGCACCACATGGGCCGCTGGCGACTGGCCGAGGACGCCGGCACCGATCGCTGGTCGAGCGCCCGGGTCGAGCTGACCGAGCGCGAGCCGGGGCACTGGCAGATGCGCCGGCTCGAGGGTGTCACCCCGTTCGCCTCGCGCGACCCCGACTCGAGCCGGATCTGGTGGCGCGATGCGGGCGTCCACCAGAACCTCGTCTTCCCGGTCCATCCCGACCCGATCTCGGGCGCGCACGCCTGGCACCAGCGGGTCCGCGTCCGTCCGGCCGGGCCGGGCGACCGGGAGGGGGACATCGTGGTCGACACGAACGTCTCGCGCCGGATCTACCGCGAGTGGCTCGCCCTGGCCCGACCGGCGCCCGGCCCGGGCGGCCTGCGCCGCCCCGAGTGGCTGCTCCGCCCGCTCCGACCGACACCCGCCGCCTACCGCCTGACCGACACCGACGGCGGGGAGACGCCCGCCGCCACGACCGAGACCGACAGGGAGGCTTCGCAGACCGATGGACACGATCGCCCCGAGCGCTGACCAGGCCCCGACCCGGGGCTCGACCCTGACGATCGATCCGGCCACGCTCGAGCGCGCCGCGCGGGTGATCCGGGTGCTCGGCCATCCGCTCCGCCTGCGCATCCTCGAGGCGCTCGAGCCCGGCGAGCGGAACGTGGCCGAGCTCCAGGAGGAGATCGTCGCCAGCCAGGCGGTGATCAGCCAGCAGCTCGGGATCCTCCGCGCCAACGGGATCGTCGAGCCCCGCCGCGACGGGACCCGGGTCTACTACCGGATCATCGAGCCGAAGGTGTCGCGCATCCTCGACTGCATCCGTGAGTGCGACCTGTCGACGATGGCCGAGTTCACGACCCTTGCCGCGTTCGCCGGACTCGAGCCGGCGGTGCCCGACGACCGGTTGGACAGCGTGCGCCGGGCGGGCCGCCTGCGCCGGCCGGGCCGTCCGCGCCGGGCGGGCTCCCCCGATCGATCCTGACGTCCGCCCCTGCCCCGCCGAGCGAAGGTCAGGCTCGTGACCGAGATCCACCGGCTCCTCGGCCAGCTCGTCCTCGTCCTGGCCCTGCTCTCGGCGGTCTGGGCGGCCGTCCTCGTCGCGCGCGGCCGCCCGGGCAGCCAGCTGTTCATCGTCAACCTCGGCTGGACGGTCGCCGCGGCGCTCCTCGCCGCCATCGTCGGCCTGCTCGTGCTGATCGGCGGCCCCGGGCCATCGGACCCGCTCCACCTGCTCTACGGTGCGCTCGCCGTGGCGGCCCTGCCCGGCGCCGCCCTCGTGGCCGCCGGGCGACCGCCGCGGGAGCGGGCGATCGTCGTCCTGATCGGCGCAGTCGTCCTCCTGATCGTCGTCCTGCGCCTCTTCCAGACCGGCTGATGGCGAACGCGGACGGCCGGGCGTTCGCCTTCGCCACCCACCCCTGGCTGCCCCTCGTGCTCGCCTGGGGGGCCGCCCTGGCCCTCCTCGCCTGGGAGGATCCGCTCATCGCCGCCCTCGCCGCCCTCGGCTTCGCCGGGGCGTTCCTTTCGGGCCTGGTCGGCGTCGGCGGAGCGATCGTGATGATCCCGCTCCTGCTCTACGTGCCGCCGCTCCTCGGGCTCGAGGCGCTCGGCATCCGGACCGTGGCCGCGATCACGATCGTCCAGGTGGCGGTCGCCGCCCTGTCCGGCCTGGCCGGTCACACCCGGGGCGTCAACCGGGCCCTGTTCGTGTCGGTCGGCCTGAGCATGATCGGGGGATCGTTCCTCGGCGGGCTCGCCTCGGCGGTCGTCGAGCCGGCCGTCCTCGAGGCCGTCTTCGCCACCCTCGCCCTCGCGGCGGCGCTGATGATGCTCCTCCTGCGCGGCCGGATCGTGGCCGAGGTCGACGGCCAGCCGACGTTCAACGCCGCCCTGGCGACGGTGATCGGGGGCTCGGTCGGACTGCTGGCCGGGCTGGTCGGGGCGGGCGGGGCGTTCATCCTCATCCCGCTCATGCTCCACGTCCTGCGCATCCCGCTCCGCGTCGTCGTCGGAACATCGCTCGCGATCGTCGCCGCCTCGGCCCTGGCCGGGCTGGCCGGCAAGGCGCTGACCGGGCAGGTCGACTGGCTGCTCGCCCTCGGGCTCGTCGTCGGGGCCCTGCCGGGCGGACGGCTCGGCTCGTACGTCTCGCACCGGACCCGGGTCTCGTGGCTGGCCACGATCCTCGGCCTGGTGATCGCCTTCGTGGCGGCGAGGATGTGGCTCGAGATCCTGGCCTAGGGCCCGGGTTCCGGCCAGGCCGGGGTCGGGCTCGGATGTGGGCGCGACACGGGGCCGGGTTCATCCGTCTCCAGGGGGCGATGGCTCACCGCGCGACGCTCATCCTAGCCCTGGTCATCCTCGCCGCGTGCGCTCCTCCGGGCGCTGGGCGTCCGTCGGGTGCGGCGTCGCCGGGCGCCGAACCGAGCCCGGGTCCGACCCTCACGCCGTCTCCGACCGCGAGCCTGGCGAGGGAGCCGACTGCGAGCCCGACAGCGACCCTTGGCGCCGCGGACTGCGCCGCCTTCGAGACCGACCCCGCCCGGCTCGGCCAGCCCACCGTCGAGCTTGTCGCGGCCAGCCAGCCGGAGGCCGCGGGCCAGGCCGGGCTGAACGGGAGTGCCGTTCTCGGGGACCAGTCGTTCCCGGCCGGCGACTGGCACCAGCCCGACCCGCTCCAGGCCGTCGTCGTGGAGCCCGCCCAGCTCCTGCTCGTGCGCGCCTCGCACGAGCCCGGGGTCTGGCTCTGCCTGGCCACGATGACCGCCGATGCCGCGCCGTTCTCGCCCCGTGCGGCGGCGCCTCCGCCGTCGGCGCTCGTCCGGCTCGGCGCCGTGCAGGCTGCCGGGCCGGGCGTCCCCTCGTTCACCTTCGCCGCCCCGGCCGAGGCCGGGGAGTGGGTCGTGCGGGTCGTCCTGACGTTCCCGAGCCGGCCCGGCCCGAGCCGCCAGGAGAGCTTCTTCCGGCTCCGGATCGGCGTCCCCGCCCCGGCGGTCGGGGGTGCGGCGAGGCGACCGGTCGCCTGCGGCCGGCCGGAGAACCGGCCGCCCGTGGCCGGCCTGTCGGTCGACGGCGGGCAGCCGATCCCCGGCACGTTCGGCTCGCTCACGTGGCGGAACACGGCGGCCGACGTCGGTGGGGAGCCGATCGGGCCGGAGGTCGTGGCCCTTCCGGCCAGCCGGCTGGTGATCACGACCGAGAACAACCTGTGCGCTGGCTGGTGGCGGATCGTCCTTGCCCCGCGACCGCCGGCCAGCGAGTCGGCACCGATCCTCGAGCCGCTGGCGGATCTCGTCCCGCCGAACCAGGCCCGTTACGAGGTGCCGGCCGGCCGGGCGAACCGCTTCGAGCTGGCCCCGATTCCGCCCGGTGACTGGGTCGTCCGGGCGGAGCTCGGTTTCGTCGACGAGACCGGCGCCGCGATCGGCTCGACGACGAACTACTGGCACCTGGTCGTCCGCTGAACCGGGCAGGCGCAGGCGGCTCGGGCGCGGACGCGACACCGGCGCGCCACGACCGGTTGACAGGACCGCCGGGCGGCCCGATCCTATGGCAACAATTTGCGATAAGCCAAGGAGCCCGGGTTGTCCGCCAGTCCAGCCGATCTCGTCTCGCTGCCCCTGTTTGCCGTCGTCTCCGCCGGTGGCCTCGGCCTGCTCGTCACCGCCCTCCTGCTCGGCATCCGCCACGGCATCGACTGGGACCACATCGCGGCGATCACGGACATCACCTCGACGACCTCGGCGGCCGACGCGGGGACGGTCGTCCACGAGCTCCAGCACGGGACCCCGACCCACGATCACGATCACGCCCACGGCGGCCTCTCGGAGCTGCGCGCCCACGACCTCGGGCCGGGCGCGGCGACCCTCGCCCTGCCGGTCGCCCCGTCCGCGGTCCTGCCCACGATCCCGCGCCGCCGGCTGCTGACCGAGCAGCGCCACGCGATCGTCCTGGGCACGCTCTATGCGCTCGGCCACGGCACGGTCGTGGCGATCCTCGGCCTGGCCGCGCTCGTCTTCGGTGCCGTCCTGCCGGAGTGGGTCGATCCGATCATGAGCCGGGTCGTCGGGGTGACCCTGCTCCTGCTCGGGACCTGGGTCTTCGTCTCGCTCTACCAGTACGCCCGGCACGGCGCCGAGTTCCGGCTGCGCAGCCGCTGGATGCTCGTCTTCGACGTCATCCGCCACGCCTGGCGCCGGTTCCAGGCGAGGCTCCACGGCCACGAGCATGCCGCCCCGATCGAGATGAGCTCGTACGGCCCGCGAACCGCCTTCGGGGTCGGGATGATCCACGGCATCGGGGCCGAGACCGGCACCCAGGTTCTCCTGATCGCGGCGATCGGTGGGGCCTCCGGGGCTGGCCTGGGGGTGCCGATGATGCTCGCCTTCATCATCGGGCTCCTGATCTCGAACACGGTGATCGTGCTCCTGACCGCGACCGGCTTCGTGGCCAGCCAGCTCCGCCAGCGGGTCTACCTCGTGGTCGGGGTCCTGGCCGGCGTCCTGAGCATCTACGTCGGGCTCGTCTTCCTGCTCGGCGCGGACGGGCTGCTGCCGGACCTCGAGCGGATCATCGGCTTCATCGGTGCCTGACCTGGCGGAGGTCCCGTCGGCCGTGACCGGTCGCCATCCTCCGGGCCCGCTCCGCCGGGCGCCGTCCGGGTGAGCGCCTGGTTCGCCGGGCGCCGCCGGTCCGGGCTCGTGGCGATCCTCCTCGTCGCCGGTCTGGTCGCCTCGGCCGCCGGTCTGGTCGCCTGGTCCGCGACGCGGACGGAGACGGCCTGTGGTGTCGTCAGCGCGATCGAGGGCCAGACGGTCACGACCGTCGCCGGGTTCACGCTCCGGACCGGGGACGGCCGCGCGATCGCCTTCACCGTCGACCCCGGGCGTCTCGAGGCCGGGTCGTTCCCGTCCGGGCACCTGCGCGAGCACCTCGCCCTGGCCAGCCCGGTGTGCGTCACCTATCGCCCCGGGGAGCAGCCCGCGGTCGCGCTCCGCCTGGACGACGGGCCGTGACCAGCCCCGGATCGCCGGACCGGCCGGACTGGTCCGCTGTCCGCGAGCGCCTGCACGCCCGCGGCCTGCGCTGGACGCCCCAGCGGCGGACGCTGATCGACGTCCTCGCCGTGGCCGACGGCCACGTCACCGGCGCCGAGCTCGTCGAGCGCTGCCGGGCGGTCGATCCGTCGACCACCCCCTCGACCGTCTACCGCACGCTCGACGTGCTCGAGGAGCTCGGGCTCGTCCGCCACGGCCACGGCGCCGACGGCCGCGAGGAGTTCCACGTCCTCCCCGACGCGGAGCACGGCCACCTCCACTGCCGCGGCTGCGGCGCCACCCTGGAGATCGACGCCGGCGAGGCGGCCGCGTTCGTCGCGGCGCTCGAGGCGCGCCACGGGTTCGCGATCGACCTGTCGCACATCACGGTCGTCGGCCGCTGCGCGGACTGCCGCCAGGAAGACGGCGCGACCGAGGCGTAGCGCGGCGCCTCAGTCCTCGGTCGTCGGCACGCCGAGGATGCTGAACCCCCCGTCGACGTAGATCGTCTGGCCGGTCACCTGGCGCGACAGGTCCGAGGCGAGGTAGACGGCCGTCCCGCCCACGTCCTCGATCGTGATGTTCGAGCGGAGCGGGGCGACCTCGGCGAACGCGCCGTACAGCCGCTTGAACCCGGCGATCCCCGAGGCGGCGAGCGTCCGGACCGGGCCGGCGCTGATCGCGTTCACCCGGACCCCGGACGGCCCGAGGTCGGCGGCGAGGTAGCGCACGCTCGCCTCGAGGGCCGCCTTGGCGACGCCCATGACGTTGTAGTGGGCGACGACCTTCTCGGCGCCGTAGTAGGTGAGCGTCATCACCGACGAGCCGGGCCGGAGGAGCGGCCGGGCCTCGCGGACGAGGGCCACGAGCGAGAAGGCGGAGACGTCGAGGGCGAGCGCGAACCCCTCGCGCGAGGTGTCGACGAACGCCCCGTCGAGGTCCTCGCGGCGGGCGAAGGCGAGGGCGTGAACGAGGATGTCGAGCTGCCCGTGGGCCGCCCGCCACTTCTCGAAGACGGCCCGGATCTGCTCGTCGGACTGGACGTCGCAGGGCTCGACGAACGTCGCCCCGATCGAGGCCGCGAGCGGGCGGACGCGCTTCTCGATCAGGCTTTCGACCGACGAGAAGCCGACGAGCGCCCCCTGCTCGTGGAGCGCGCGCGCGATCCCCCAGGCGATCGAGTGGTCGTTGGCGACCCCGAATACGAGCGCCGTCCTGCCGTCGAGGAGTCCCATCCGCGGCAGCCTACCAGACGGTACGATCGCAGCGCATGACGACCAGCCAGCTGCCCGATCCGCCCGACCGCCTGCGCCAGCAGCTGCGGGGGGTTCGCGGCCTGCTCCTCGACCTCGACGGGGTCTCGGTCCTCAAGGGCCGGCCGATCCCCGGCGCGATCGAGGCGATCGCCGAGCTCGACCGGCGCGCGATCCCGTACCGGATCGTGACGAACACCTCGCTCGTCAGCCGTCGGACCCTCGCCCGCCAAGGGGCGTCGATCGGGCTGCACATCCCGCCCGAGCGGATCACGAGCGCCCTCTCGGCGACCGCGGCCTGGACGCTCCGGACGTACCCGGGGCAGCCGCTGTTCGTGATCACCTCGGCCGACGGCCGGACCGAGTTCGAGGGCCAGCACCTGATCGACCCCGCCGAGGCCGACGCGCCCGGCGCCCGGGTGGCGGCGGTCGTGATCGGCGACTCGGCCGACGAGCTGACGTACCCGAACCTGAACCGGGCCTTCCGGCTCGTCCTCGGTGGCGCCCGGCTGGTGGGGATGCATCGCAACCCCTGGTGGCTGACACCGGCCGGGCCGACGCTCGATTCGGGCGCCTTCGTGCACGGTCTCGAGTACGCGACCGAGCAGCGCGCGCTCATCCTCGGCAAGCCGTCGCGAGCCTTCTTCGTCGAGGCCGCGAACGAGCTGCTCGACGAGATCGCCGCCCGCGACGGCCGGTCCGCCCGACCGTCACGCCGCGCCCTGGCGATGGTCGGCGACGACGTCTGGACCGACGTCCTGGCCGGGCAGCGGGTCGGGCTGCGGGGCGTCTTCGTCCTGTCCGGGAAGCACGGTCCGGCCGAGCTCGAGCGGGCCGCGGCGCGGCGGCGCGGTGGCGGCCGGCCGGACGCGGTCGCGGCCTCGCTGGCCGAGGTCGTGGCCGCGCTAGACTAGGCGCACGAACCCTCGCCGGCGGCCAGGGCGACGCGCCTCCCCGGTTCACGTCGCGACGCCGTCCACCCGGGCGCCGGTCCCATCCAGCTGGGAGCACGAACATGACCACCGAGTCGAAGCCCCGCCTGAAGATCACGTACGCGACCCTGCGCGCCGACAACGAGGAGCTCCACGCGCTCTACGAGCAGGGCGTCGAGCGCGCCCGGGCGAGGCTCGGGCAGTACCATCGCAACTTCGTCGGGGGCCGGGAGCGCGACGGCGAGGGCACGTTCGAGGTCCGCTCGCCGATCGACCGCGAGCTGCTCGTCGGCACGTTCGCCCGGGGCACCCGCCAGGACGTGCGCGACGCGGTTGCGGCCGCCCGGGCCGCCCAGCCGGCGTGGGCGGCGACCCCCTGGCGCGAGCGCCTGGCGCTCATCCGGCGGGCCGCCGAGCTGATCAGCGAGCGCCAGATGGAGTACGGGGCACTGATGGCCTACGAGGTCGGCAAGACCCGCCTCGAGGCGCTCGGCGAGGTCGAGGAGTCGGCCGACCTGCTGCGCTACTACTCCGACACGTTCGAGCAGAACAACGGCTACGACCACCCGATGGGCAACCTCGGCGATCCGACCGTTCACACCCGCTCGATCCTCCGCCCGCACGGTGTCTTCGCCGTGATCAGCCCGTTCAACTTCCCGATGGCGCTTGCCGCCGGGCCCTCGTCGGCCGCCCTGATCGCGGGCAACACGGTCGTCTTCAAGCCGGCCAGCGCCGGCGCGATGAGCGGGGTCGCCCTCGTCGAGGCCTACCGCGACGCCGGCCTGCCCGACGGGGTGATCAACCTGGTCATGGGCCCGGGCGACACGGTCGGGGCCGAGCTGCGCGAGAACGAGGGGATCGACGGGATCGTCTTCACCGGCTCGTACGAGGTCGGCTTCGACCTCTTCCGGACGTTCTCGACCCGCTACCCGCGGCCGTGCATCGTCGAGATGGGCGGCAAGAACCCCGCGATCGTCACCCGCCATGCCGACCTCGAGGAGGCGGCCGAGGGGATCGTCCGCTCGGCCTTCGGCTTCGGGGGCCAGAAGTGCTCGGCCAACAGCCGGGTCTACGTCGAGCGCCCGGTCCACGACGAGCTCGTCCGGCTGCTGGTCGAGAAGACCGAGAAGCTCGTCGTCGGCGACCCGATCCCGCGCACGACGTTCCTCGGCCCGATCATCGACCAGCGCGCGGTCGACCGCTACCTCCAGGCGGTCGCCGAGGCCCGCCGCGACGGGCGGGTGTTCATCGGCGGCGAGAGGCTCACCGACCGCGGCCTCGAGCGCGGCTTCTTCGTCGAGCCGACGATCGTGGGCGACCTGCCGGCCGACCACCGCCTCTTCCGCGACGAGCTGTTCGTGCCGTTCACCGCGGTCCACGCCGTCGACTCGCTCGAGGAGGCGATCCGGCTCTCGAACGACTCGCTCTACGGGCTGACGGCCGGGGTCTACAGCGAGGACCCGGCCGAGGTCGAGCGGTTCCTGACCACGATCGAGGCGGGGGTCCTGTACGTCAACCGGCGGGCCGGGGCGACGACCGGGGCCTGGCCGGGGGTCCAGCCGTTCGGCGGCTGGAAGGGCTCGGGCTCGACCGGCAAGGCCGGCCTCGGGATGTACTACGTCGCCCAGTTCCTGCGCGAGCAGAGCCACACGATCGTCGACTGACCCTACCGGCGGGGCCTCCCGGGGCCGCACGACTGCGGCGCGGGGCCTCCCGCCCGGCCTCGCGTCCAGCTTCGCGCCTGGCTTCGCGCCCGGCTTCGCGCCTGGCCCGCCGCCCGGCCCCTGGCGGGGGCTATACTCCGGAATCCAGACTGCATAATCCGTATCCACCAGGCCGGTTCCTCCCGGCGCTGCGGGCGCTCCCGCCCGGGCCGGGGAAGGGAACCGGAACCCGACCCGGAGGTGTCTCGTGGCCCAGGCCCCCTCCCGGCTCGCCCAGGCGCGGCCGGTCCCGCACATCGTCACCGAGCTGCCCGGACCGCGCGCCCGCGCCCAGATCGAGTTCGATCACTCGGTCACCTCCCCGAGCCTGCCCCGGGCGTACCCGATCGTGCCCGTCCGGGGCGAGGGCCTGGCGGTCGAGGACATCGACGGCAACCTCTTCCTCGACTTCGCGGCCGGGATCGCGGTCACCTCGACCGGCCACAGCCACCCGGCCGTCGTCGAGCGCGTCCAGCGCCAGGCCGAGCAGCTCCTCCACTTCAGCGCCTCCGACTTCTACCTGCCGATCTACGCCCAGGTTTGCGCCGAGCTGGCCCGGATCTCCCCCTTCAGCGGCCCGTCGCGGGCCTACCTGGGCAACTCCGGGACCGAGGTCGTCGAGGCGGCGATCAAGCTTGCCCGCTACGCCACGAAGCGGCCGTACGTCGTCGCCTTCCTCGGCGCCTTCCACGGCCGGACGTACGGTTCGGTCAGCCTGACCGCCTCGAAGGCGAAGTACCACGCCGGCTTCGGGCCGCTCCTGCCGGGCGTCTTCCATGCCCCGTTCGGCCGGGTCGAGGACCTGCGCTGGTTCGACGAGGTCCTGTTCGAGAAGCTCGCCCCGGCCAGCGAGGTCGCCGCGATCATCGTCGAGCCGATCCAGGGCGAGGGCGGCTACCTCGTCCCCGAGGACGGCTTCCTCCAGGGCCTGCGCCGGATCTGCGACCGCCACGGGATCCTCCTGATCGCCGACGAGATCCAGTCCGGCGCCGGCCGGACCGGGAAGATGTGGGCGGTCGAGCACTGGGGCGTCGAGCCGGACATCCTCCTCACGGCGAAGGGGATCGCCAGCGGCCTGCCCCTGGGGGCGATGATCGCCCGGGCCGAGATCATGACCACCTGGGGGCCGGGCGCCCATGGCTCGACCTACGGCGGCAACCCGCTCGCCTGCGCGGCGGCGCTCGAGACGATCGCACTCCTCGAGGGCGGCCTGGTCGAGAACGCCCGGCGGCGCGGTGAGCAGGCGCTGGCCGGCCTCCGGCCGCTGCTCGAGCGCTTCCCCGGCCTGGTGCGCGATGTTCGCGGCCTCGGCCTGATGCTCGGGGTCGAGTTCGACACCGGCCTCCACGCCGAGGAGGTCCAGTGGGCCGCCTTCCAGCGCGGCCTGCTCGTCCTCGAGTGCGGGGTGTCGACGGTCCGGATGTCGCCGGCGCTGACGGTCAGCGAGGAGGAGATGGCGACCGCCCTGCGGATCTTCGCCGAGGCGGTCGCCGAGGTCGCCGCGCGGGCCGAGGAGACGCGCCGAGAGGCGACCGCGGCCGGGGCGATCACCGGGGTCGAGTCGGCGGTCTGAGCCGATGCCCGGCAAGGTCGCCTCGATGCGCGACGCCGTCGCGGAGCTTGTCCGCGACGGGGACACGGTCGCGATCGAGGGCTTCACCCACCTGATCAGCTTCGCCGCCGGCCACGAGATCATCCGCCAGCGCCGGCGCGACCTCACCCTGGCCCGCCTGACGCCCGACCTGATCTACGACCAGATGGTGGCGGCCGGGGTGGCCCGCAAGCTGATCTTCAGCTGGCTCGGCAATCCCGGCGTCGGGGGCCTGAGCGCGATCCGGCGCCGGATCGAGGCGGCCGACCCGGCCCCGCTCGAGCTCGAGGAGTACAGCCACTTCGGGATGGTCGCGCGCTACACGGCCGGCGCGGCGAACCTCCCCTTCTTCCCGCTCCGGAGCTACTTCGAGACCGACCTGCCGAAGGCGAACCCGCTGATCCGGCCGATCGAATCGCCCTACGGCGACGGGGTCGTGTACGCCGTGCCGCCGCTGAAGCCGGACGTCACGATCGTCCACGCCCAGCGCGCCGACGCGAGCGGCAACACCCAGGTCTGGGGCCTCCTCGGCTGCCAGAAGGAGGCGGCCTTCGCCGCCGAGCGGGTGATCGTCGTGGTCGAGGAGCTCGTCGACGAGGCGGTCGTGCGGGCCGATCCGAACCGGACGATCATCCCCGGCCTGATCGTGGATGCCGTCGTCGTCGAGCCGCTCGGGGCGCACCCCTCGTACGTCCAGGGTGCCTACGATCGCGACAACCGCTTCTACCGCGACTGGGACGCGATCAGCCGCGACGAGACCGCCACCCAGGCCTGGCTGCGCGAGTGGGTCTACGAGCTCGACGGGCGGGCGGCGTACGTCGAGAAGCTGGGCGCCGAACGGGTCGCCGCGCTCCGGCCCGGCCCGGCGCCGTCCGGCTCGGTCGACTACGGGGCCTATCGATGAGCACCCCGCCCCCGGTGGCCGGGAACGGTCTCCGGCCGACCGCGCCCCGGAGGACCGTCCGGTGACCGAGCCCGGGTTCAGCCGCTCGGAGATGATGATCGTCGCCGCCGCCCGCGAGCTGGCCGGCCAGCGGGTCTGCTTCGTCGGGGTCGGACTGCCCAACATCGCGGTCAACCTCGCCCAGCGGACGGTCGCGCCCGACCTCGAGCTGGTCTACGAGGCCGGCGTCTTCGGTGCCCGCCCGGCCCGCCTGCCGCTCTCGATCGGGGACCCGACGATCGTCACCGGGGCGACCGCGGTCACCTCGATGTTCGAGCTCTTCGCCTTCTACCTCCAGGGCGGCCTGATCGACGTCGGCTTCCTGGGTGCCGCCCAGATCGACCGCTTCGGGAACATCAACACGACCGTGATCGGCGACGACTACGCCCACCCGAAGACCCGCCTGCCGGGCTCCGGGGGGGCGTGCGAGATCGCGATCAACGCCCGCGAGGTGTTCGTGATCATGCGCCAGTCGAGGCGCTCGTTCGTCGAGCGGATCGACTTCCGGACCTCGCCCGGCAACCTCGGCGGGGCCGAGAGCGCGGCCCGCATCCGGCGCGAGCAGGGCTGGCTCGGGCGGGGGCCGTCGGTCGTGGTCACCGATCTCGGGATCTACCACTTCGACGAGAGCGGCGAGATGCGCCTCGACTCGCTCCACCCGGGGGCGACGCTCGACCAGGTCCGCGAGACGATCGGCTGGCAGCCGCGGATCGCGCCCGACCTGCGGACGACGCCCGCCCCGACCGAGGAGGAGCTGCGCCTGATCCGGGTCGAGCTCGACCCGGAGGGGATGTATACCCGCTAGTCCCGGGAACAGACGAACGCCCCGGTGGTCCGGTACCGGGGCGTCCGTCGGAGTCGACCGGGGGATCGGGGGAGTCCCGCCGGTCCGGAAGGAGGAGCTGACGACAGGATGCCCTGACGGGCGGGCGGGCTGATGGGCCGACGGTCCCGTTCCTGCGGGCCGTTCGGACCCCCGTCAGGAGAGCTCCTCGTCGCAGGGACGGACGACGAGGACCGGGCACTGGGCGCGATGGACGACGTGATCCGAGACGCTGCCCAGCAGGTACCGCCCGACCGTGCTCCGGCCGTGGCTGCCGACGACGATCAGGTCCGCCGACTCGGACTCGGCGGCGGCGATGATCCCTGCCCCGGGGTCGCCCTCCCAGAGCAGGAACGTGGCCTCGGCGCCCGCCGCCCGGGCCCGCTGGACGACCTGCTGGGCGCCCCGGGCGCGCGCCTCGCGATCCTCGGTCGGGCGGATGAAGCCGATCGGGCCGAGGGTCTTCTGGCCGCCGACGACGTGGACCACGAGGAGACGCGCCCCGAGCCGGACGGCGAGCTCGATCGCCTGGTCGGTGGCCGCCGCGGAGGCGGCCGAGAGGTCGGTCGCGAGCAGGATCGTCTCGATCCGGGGTGCGCCGGGCGGCGGAGCGGGGCGGGCCGCCATCGGCCGGACCTAGCTCGTGATCGCCTTGACGATCGCGTCGACGTGCGCCTTCTCGGGCACGACGATCAGCGTGTTCACCATCCCGAACATCCCGTCCGCCCCCTCGGCGTGGGGGAGGATATGGCAATGGAAGGCCCACACGCCGGGGCGATCGACCGTGACCAGGGCGTCGAAGCGCTCGCCGGGGTTCACCCCGAGCGTGTCGCACTCGAAGGCGGCGCTGCCGAGGGGGTGACCGTCGCGGGCGACGATCTTCATCGTGTACCCGTGGAGGTGCCACGGGTGCATCATGATCCCCTCGTTCATGAACCGGACCAGGACGGTCTCGCCGACCGCGGCGAGGACCGGCACGACGGCCGGGAAGCCGTGGCCGTTGATCGTGAACCCGCCGAGCGAGTCGTTCGAAATCCAGACGTACTCCCGGTCGGCCTTGACCGGGCTGGCCTTCGGTTCGACGATGAACGCCCCGAGCAGGCCGCGGCCGACCTGGTCGGTCGCGTTGTGGTGGGAGTGGTACATCAGCGAGCCGGCGTTGCGGGCCGTGAACTCGTACGTGTACGTCTCGCCCGGGATGATCGGTCGCTGGGTGACGAACGGGACGCCGTCCTGGAAGAAGTCGTCGAACTCGACGCCGTGGAAGTGGACCCCGGTCGTCTCCTTCAGGTTGTTCCTGAAGATCGCCCGGACCCGGTCGCCCTGGTTCACCCGGATCGTCGGTCCGGGCCACTGGCCGTTGTAGCCGAGGGCCGCGAGCGGGGGCAGCAGCTCGTCGATCTGCTGGGAGATCTCGTCGATCGTCAGGTTGAAGACCTTGACCCCGTTGTCCACGGTGGGCGTGAGCGGCTTGAGGATGTCGTTCAGGACGAGCTGGGGGACCTGGGCGAAGGCCGGCTTGGCCTGGAGCTGGGGGTAGTTGTCCGCTGCGCCGAGGATGTCGGCGAGCTTCGCGAACGCCGCCTCGCCGTAGATGTCCTTGAAGGCCGGGGCGAGGTTGCCGACATAGCGTCGGACCTTTTCGCGGGCGTTGACGTCGTGGATCGTCCACCCGGCCGGGATCGAGGGTGCCGGGGAGGCGGACGCGGCCGCCGACGGAGCGGCCGACGCGGCCGCCGACGGGGCGGCCGACGCGGCCGCCGACGGGGCGGCTGACGGCGCCGGACTGGTCGGCGCGGCAGGCGCGCCGTTGGCGCCCGGGTTGAGCGTGGGCCCGAACGTCCAGCTGGCCGTCGTGCCCGGTGTGCAGGCTGCGATACCGGTGGCGATCAGGCCGCCGCCGGCGATGGCCGCACCACGGAGGAAGCCGCGGCGCGAGAGGGCGGAATGGGCGGGTTGCAGGGGGACCTGCTGCAGCGGTTCGTCCATGGCGCGCAATGCTACTCGCCTCGAGTGCCAGCCCGGAGGGACCTCTGGCCCGTAACGAGGGGCCGGGTGGCCGGCCCGTGGCCAGCGGGCGACCTCGGGCGACGTCGGGCGGCCTCGGGCGACGTCGGGCGGCGGCGCTGGTAGGCTGTGGGGCGTGGAACGTGAGGTTCGCCCGTTCGAGCGCCGGGACGCGTCCCGATCGGCGCCAATCCGGCGAAGTTCGGTGTCCGGCCTGGCTCCGTCCTCCGGCTCGGCTCCGGCGTCGGGCCCGGCTCCGGCGTCGGGCCCGGCTCCGTCGTCGGGCTCGGCTCCGGCGTCGGGCTCGGCTCCGGCGTCGGGCTCGGCTCCGGCGTCGGGCTCGGCTCCGGCGTCCGGCTCGACACCCGGTCTGGCGCCGGGCTCGACACCTGGCCCGTCGTCCGGCCCGCCGTCCGGCCCGCCGTCCGGCGCGTCGCATGGTCCTGCTCCTTTCCCGATCGTCGCCGCCCTCGACGCCCTCGAGGCGTGGCAGCGCGGGCCGACCCGCGCCCGGCTGGCGGCGGTCCGTCGGGCGCTGGCGGGGGTCGTCGAAACGGCCGGTGCGTCGGGAGCCTACCTGGTGGTCGACGCGGAACCGCTTCGACCGCTGGCGGTGGGGGTCGGCACGCTCCGCCGCCGGCCGCTCGAGGGACGCGGGCCCAGCCCCTTCGAGCTCACCGCCGACCGGGGACGGGTCCGCCTCGGCGCCCTCTGGCTCGACGCCGCCGGCCCCGAGGCGGCGCTAGCGGCTCGGGCGCTGGGGCGGATGCTCCACGCGTTCTGGTCGGCCGAGGAGGCACGCGTGACCGCCGAGCGGCTGGCCGCGCTCGACGAGGCGACCCGGGCCGTGGCTGGTGTCCTGTCTCTCGACCGGGTCCTGCAGGTGATCGTCGATCGCGTCCGCGAGCTCGTCGGCGCCCAGTACGCGGCGCTCGGCACAACCGATCAGGAGGGCCGGATCGACCGCTTCATCACGAGCGGGATGAGCCGCGCCGAGCGCCAGCGGATCGGCGAGCCGCCGCGGGGCCATGGCCTCCTCGGCCTCCTGATCCGAGAGGGCCGCCCGATCCGCATCCCGGACGCGATGAGCCACCCGGCACGCTACGGATTCCCGCCCGGCCACCCGCAGATGCACGCCTTCCTCGGCGTGCCCCTGACCGCCCGGGGCCGGGTGGCGGGCAACCTGTACCTGACCAACAAGGTCGGCGGCGGGGAGTTCAGCGAGCGGGATCAGCAGCTGGTGGAGATGTTCGCTGCCCACGCCGCGATCGCGATCGAGAACGCCCGGCTCCATGAGCAGGTCCAGCGCCTGGCCGTGGTCGAGGAGCGCGAGCGGATCGGCAAGGACCTCCACGACGGGATCATCCAGGCGATCTACGCCGTCGGACTGTCGCTCGAGGACGTGCCCGAGCTGATGGAATCGGATCCGGCCGAGGCGGTCGGCCGGGTGGATCGCGCGATCGAGAGCCTGAACCACACGATCCGCGACATCCGCAACTTCATCTTCGGGCTGCGGCCGGAGCTGCTCGAGCAGGCCGGACTGGCAGGCGGGCTGGCCGCCCTGGCCGACGAGTTCCGGCTGAACACGATGATCGACGTCGACCTCCGGCTCGACGGCCGCGAGGCGCCCGGGCTGCCCGAGGAGGTTACGGTCCAGCTGCTCCATATCGCCCGCGAGGCGCTCAGCAACGTCGCCCGTCACTCGCACGCGACCCATGCTCTCATCGAGCTGGCGATGCCCGACGGCGGCATCCGCCTGTCGATCTCCGACAACGGTCGCGGCTTCCCGGTCGACGAGGTTCGCGGCCCGGCTCACCAGGGCCTGCTGAACATGCGCGCCCGGGCGACCGGCCTCGGCGGCCAGCTCGAGATCGACAGCCGTCCCGGTGACGGCACGCGTATCATCGTCACAGTGCCGCGTCCGGAAGGCGATGCCGCGGATCGCTGAGCAGGTGCCGATGAGATGGGTATCGTCCAGCCGGGTTCGTCTTCACGTCTGCCCCAAGGCCCGGATGGTGTGAAGCTCGAGGAAGGGAAGGGATCGTGACCGAGGGGACACCGACTCGACCGCTGCGGGTCGTCGTCGTCGACGACCACGAGGTCGTGCGCCAGGGTCTCGTCTCACTGCTCGACCGGCGAGAGGGCTTCCAGGTCGTCGCAGAAGCCGGCAGTGTCGCCGAGGCGCTCGAAATGACCCGCAAGTTCCAGCCCGACATCGTGGTCATGGATGTCCGGCTTCCCGACGGATCCGGGATCGAGGCCTGCCGCGAGATCCGCTCCGAGCTGCCCGGCACGCGGGTCGTCGTCCTGACCAGCTACCCCGACGAGGAGGCGGTCCTGTCGGCGATCATCGCCGGCGCAAGCGGCTACCTGCTCAAGCAGATCCGCGCCCGTGACCTGGTTGCGGCCCTCGAGTCGGTCGGGCGGGGCGAATCGTTGCTCGACCCGGCCGTGACCGAGAAGGTGCTCGACCGGGTCCGCCGGATTGCGACCGGCTCGTACACCGACGAGCTCGCCCAGCTCACCGCCCAGGAACAGAAGATCCTCGCCCTCGTGGCCGAAGGCAAGACGAACAAGGAGATCGCGGCCGAGGTCTACCTCTCGGACAAGACGGTCAAGAACTACGTCAGCTCGATCCTCTCGAAGCTGAACCTCGAGCGGCGCGCCCAGGCCGCTGCCTTCGTCGCCAAGCACCGGCTCACGCGCGACCTGTAGCCGGGCGCCGGCGCGGCGCCCCGTGGCTCCGCTCGCCGGACGGGATCGCAGCCCGGTCGGCGTCGGACCGCAGCGCGGGCGGCGTCGTCCGCGGCGGCTGCTCGGGCGGCGTGGCCGGCTTCCGGGGTGCGGCGCCCTCACGGCTGTGGCGCCCCCGCCGCTGCGTCGCCGGCCGCTGCGTCGCCCCCCACGGCTGCGGCGCCCCCACGGCTGTGTCGCCGGTCGCTGCGTCGCCGGCCTTCCGGTCGCGTCTTCGGCCTCCTCGGCTCGCGTCTCCGGCTGCCTGAGGGCGTGATCGCCGGACCCTCGGATCGCGCCTCCGGCTGCTCGGGTGGCATCGCCGGCCTCTCAGCTCGCGCCGCCGGCTGCTCGGGCGGCGTCGCCGGCGCGGATGAGTGTCGCGGAGCGATGCTGCGCCACCTTGCCACGCTGCCGGGTGTCCCTCGGTCCGCCGTCTCCCGTAGTCAGAGAAGGATTACCAGGCGGCCATCGCGATGACGGGAAGCCCCGGGAGGCGACCCGGACCCGCTTCCGCGACGCCCCCGTCGCTTCCGTCGCACCCCCTTCGTGCCCCCAGCGCGGTCCCACAGGCGCTCCCGTCGCCGTCATGCCTTCCCGGACTCGTGCAGACGATATCTGCCGGGGTGGATCCGGAGATCGTCCGCGCTCGCGGGACATCGCTGCCACCAGGCCGCAGATGGTGGCCGGATAAGCCTTCTGTGACTACGGCGCCGGAGGAGAGGGCGACCGGCGCGCGAGGAGGGGACCGGCACCGGGGGCGACCGGCACCGGGGCGACCGGCACGGGGGGGACCGGCACCGGGGCGACCGGCACCGGGGCGACCGGCACCGGGGGAGCCACAGGGGGTTTGGCGGCGACCGCTGCGGCGGGGGGACCGGCGCAGACGGGGCACCGCGCCGGGGCGCCGCGCCGGGACCGGCTCAGTCGCTGGTCGACGCAGCGGGGGGACTGCGCAGGGGCCCGGGTCGTCCGATCCGGCCCCCGGCCCCCGGCCCGAGCCCCCAGCCCCCGGCCCCCGGCCCGAGCCCCTAGCCCCCGGCCCCCAGCCCCCGGCCCCCGGCCCGAGCCCCCAGCCCCCAGCCCCCGAGCCCCCGGCCCCCTGGCCCGCCAGACGGTCGTCGTCCGGCCCCGGCCTTCGGTCCGTTCGGCCCCTCGTCGGGCCCGCCCGGGCCCACGTACACTCGGCACATGCGAATCGTCAGTGCTGC